>MDTB01176795.1_pt1 | contig 34310 bp, 34 predicted proteins | sample 811161 | NCBI WGS metagenome assembly MDTB01 (sample SAMN05326650, study PRJNA326480) | marine metagenome | isolation source: seawater | place: Mediterranean Sea | collected 2009 | reverse complement strand
TTTCTTAATAGGCTTAGAGCTTGGTAATTTGTTATCTAAAATTAGAATCAGAATTAATAATTTTTATATCATTAATTCTTTTGTGGCTCTCATCGTTTTAATTACAGCATATTCAGCTGAATTTAATCATTTCATTAATTTTGCTTTTAAAAAAAATGATGAAATGCATGCACGAATTAATATATTAAAATTTAATCACAACCAATTTACAAATGCGAGAGAAAATCCACAATCTATAAATTTCATCAAAGAGTTTGATTATGAAAAAGGATTAAAATCATATGCTAATGCACCTGGGAGATCCGTGTCAATGTGGTTTCACCCTCATTGGGGGTTAGAAATAGGCAAAGAAATATATGATGTTAAGTCCGATAATATATTTAGAGTGTCTCATCAAGTTCAGAATTACTTAAAGCAAAATAATATAAATATTTATGAGGCGTGCAGTGAGATAAAAAATATAAATAATGTAATTGAAAAGAGCTTTGAATTTAATAATGACTATTTTATTCAAAAACCTGGTGCTGCAGAAATAAATAAAAAATTATTAGTATTTATAGAATTAGAAGTAAATTCGAATACCCAATATCTAAATGTTAAAACAATTAAGAAAAATAATAAAATTTTAAATACAAATCAAATTGATTTAACTGGTAACATTAATAATTTAATAGATTCTTACTCATCAAATATAATCAATGAGTCTCTTAATAATATACTTTTAGATAGTGGTTCTTATAAAGATAGCTCTAGGATTTGGTTTTTATTTTATATAAGTGAATTTAGTGATTTTAAGTTAGAAATAGAATCTTTGCTAGATAGGGATGCATATTTTAGTTCAATAAATTTAAAAAATAACAGAACAACTGATAATTTTATTAATCTAGCTGATAAGGTTAAAATTTTGAAAAAAAAATATAAAATAATTAAATGTTAACCTTTATCTCTTTTCGATAAAATAGGTTTTTTTATTGGCCATTTTATTTTAATTTTAGGATCATTCCATTTGACTGTAAATTGCCTATCATGATCAACATAAGAGCCTTTGTAAGACATTTTATATGATACAACTGAATCTTTAGAGATGCAACACCATCCTAATAGCATTTTGGGAGGTATGAGAATTAATGATTTATTTTTATCATTAAGATAAAATGATTCATGAATGTAGAATTGTTTAGATTTTTTATCATTATTTACTACTACGGCAAAAATTTCACCGGAAACACATGTTAAAAGTTTCCAAGTTATATTGTCACCATGTAAGCCTCTCAAGGTATTTTTTTTTGCAAATGTAAATTTATCATGTTTAAAATTTAGTTTTGGAAAAAATTCTGATTTATAAGCAGTCCAAATTTGCCCTCTATTATCAGAATTAAATGTTGGTTTATAAATATTTATTCCAATTTTAGATTTTTTAATTTTAAAATACTTATTTATCATTTAATGCTAATTATAATATAAATATTCGTTTAAACTATTTAAATATTAATTCATGCAAAATTTTATAGGCTTTTCTGTCCCCACATATAACGAGGAAAGTAACATAGGTATTTTTCTTGACTCAATAATTAATAATTTTGATAATAAAATGTTAGAAATATGTATAGTGGATGATGAAAGTAAAGATAGGACAATTGAAATAGTTAGAGAATACTCATCTAAATATAGTTTTGTTCACCTTATTCAAAGACAAAAACTATCAAAAAGAACTCAGGTTTATACAGCATATCATGCAGGCTTAAAATTTTTAATAAATAAAGAAAAAATAAGATATTTTTGTCAGATTGACTCAGACAATATGGTTGATATTAAAAGTATAAAGAATGCTTTTGCAAATTTGATAAATAGTCAAGAAATAGATGTGGTTAAATTATCAAAATATCATCCACAATCTGTAATTGAAAGATCAGTTGTAAGAAAATTTTATAGTTTTATTTATTCTTTTATATGCAAAATATTTTATAAAAGTAATATTAAAGATTTTAGCACAGGAATAAGATTTTATAATAGAAAATCTATTGAATTTTTATCAAAATATGAAAAAAAATTCTTTAGTCCGATAGGACTTTTAGATGATTTACTTATTCTAATTAATAATAAATTTAAAATTAAAGAAATTCCATTTGTATTAACCGATAGAAAATTTGGCCAATCATTTATTAGTTTAAAGGAGTCAATAATTTGTTTAATAGAACTTTTTTTATGCATTATGATAAATTTAAAAAGAAAATATAAAAAAATATGAAATGTATTAATTGTAAAAATAACCAATTTATTTCATTGTTTTCCCTAAAGAATATATCCATAACTGGTAAATTTTATGATAAAGATAAAAAATTAGCAAAAAGTAACCTTAACTTGGTTATGTGTAAAAAATGTAAACTGGTACAATTAAAAAATAGATTTGATCTAAAATATTTATTTAACCAAGATTATGGATACAGTTCAAACTTAAATAAATCAATGGCAAGACATTTAAATAAAGTAGTAGAATCTTCATTAAAGTATGCATTTTTAGATAAAAAAGATATCGTTTTGGATATTGCAAGTAATGATGGAACTTTGTTAAATTTCTATCCATCAAAATTAAAATTAATCAAAATAGGTATTGATCCAATTTTAAATAAATTTAAAAAAAATTACAAACAAATTGATCATGTTGCATCAACTTTCTTTAGTTCAAAAGAATATTTTAAACTTACAAAAAGAAAAGCAAAAATAATTACTGGCTTATCAGTATTTTATGACTCGCCAAATCCTAATAAATTTTTAAAAGATATAAGATTAGTTTTGGATGAAAATGGCATCTTTATTTTAGAGCAATCAGATTTAGCTTTAATGCTTAATAATATGTCAATCGATACTATATGCCATGAACATATTGCTTACTATTCAATTAAAGTTATGAACTCTATGATGCTAAAAAATAAATTAAAAATATTCAGACATGAATACAATAATATTAATGGTGGAAGTTCAAGATTTTATATTACACATATTAATAATAAAAAATATAAAATTTTAAAAGATTTTAAAACCAAGCTTGCAAATGAAAAAAAATTTTTATTAGAAAGAAAAAATACATTCAACAATTTTTATAATCAAGTTGAAATAAATAAAAATAAACTTTTGGAATTATTAAAGAAATTAAAATTAAGGAATAAAATAATTCATGGTTTTGGCGCATCAACTAAAGGAAACACTATATTGCAACATTTTCAGATAGACTCTACATATTTAGATTTTATTGCAGAAATTAACCCAGATAAATATAATAAATTTACTCCTGGAACTAATATAAAAATAATCTCAGAAAAAAAATCATTAAATATGAAACCTGATTATTACTTAGTATTACCTTGGCATTTTAAAGAAAATATTTTAAATAGATTTAAAAAAAATAAGACTTTTAAAGGCGTTTTTTTATTTCCCTTTCCAAAAGTTTCATCAATAGATATGAAAAAATATTATGACTAAAACTGCTCTTATAACCGGGATAACAGGTCAAACTGGATCATATTTAGCTAAATTACTTTTAAATAAAAAATATAAAGTATATGGCATTATTAGAAGAACCTCATCTTTTCATGGTTCATACAGATTAGAACAACTAATAGACTTCGATAGTTTAATCGGTTCAAGACTAAATTTAGTATATGGAGATTTAACTGATAGTAATTCAGTTGAGTCTATAATATCGAAAATAAAACCAGATGAAATTTATAATCTTGCTGCCCAATCTCATGTAAAAGTATCTTTTGAATTGCCTGTTTATACCGCAAACGTGAATGCTTTGGGCGCTTTATATATTTTAGAGTCTATTAGGAAATTAAGATTAAATAAAAAAATTAAATTTTATCAAGCTTCAACATCAGAGATGTATGGTAATAGTGATAGTAAAAAACTAGATGAAAATTCTAAGCTCACGCCTGTTTCTCCCTATGGCACATCAAAGCTATTTGCTTACTGGACTACAATAAATTATCGAAATGCTTACAATATGTTTGCATCAAACGGGATATTATTTAATCATGAATCCCCTCTTAGAGGTGAGCATTTTGTTACAAAAAAAATTACAAAAGGATTAATTAGAATACTTCATAATAAACAAAAAGTTTTAGAATTAGGAAATTTAAATGCAATAAGGGATTGGGGTTATGCAGAAGATTATGCAAATGCTATATGGAAAATATTACAACTTTCAAAACCCGCTGATATTGTTATTTGTTCTGATAAATCCTATTCTGTTAGAGAATTCATCAAAGAATGTTTTACATATATGAATATAAAAGTTAAATTCATTGGTAAAGGATTAAATGAAAAAGTTATAGATAACAAAGGTAAAATATGGATCAAGATAAATAAAAAGTTTATTAGAGAAAATGAAATTGATCAACTAATCGGCAATTCATCAAAAGCAAAAAAAATATTAAAATGGAAAAATAAGGTTAATTTAAAACAATTAGTAAAAAAAATGATAGAATACGAGTTGAAAGGAATAAAACAATAATAACTACTTGATTAATGAATTATGATATAATTTTCCCCTTTTATAAAGATTTTAAATATTTAGAAAAATCTTTATCATTGATATCTAATCAGACTTTCTTGCCTACAAATTTAATTTTTATTGACGACGGAAATAAAGTTAATGAATTAAAAAAAATGGTATTAAAAAATTTAAATAAAAAAATAAATTTAATTTATATCAAAAATTTAACTAATATTGGATCAAATAAATCAATCAATAAAGGATTAAAAAAAATTGTCTCTCCTTTTTTTTATATAAATGCGACTGATGATATTATTTATAAAAATTTTGCTGAGGAATGTATAGCTATTTTAAAAAATAATCCTAATAACCCTTTTGTTTTCTCAAACATTATTATTAATAATGAAAAAATAAAAAAAAAATATATTTTAAACTACTCTTTTCTTAAAAAAATAAAATATAGTAGTGAAGAAGTTAAAAAAATCTTTAACAAACATCAATTTAAAATTTATCATAATACAGTTTTTTTTAAATCAGACATATTTTTAAATTATAATATATACAAACCAGAATATGGGGTTAGATGTGATATGTTAAACTTATATTATATAAGCTTTAAATATGGTTTTTTATATTTAAATAAAAATATATCTGAATTTACTGTTAGACATGGCCAACAAGGTATTCAACAAAATGATAAATATCTTTTAAAAGAATTAATATTTTTAAAGAAAAATAAAAATACTTTTTATAAAGATTATTTAAAATGTAACTTGCATTATGATTTTTCACCTAAAGCATTAATTTATTTTATTGAAAATAATTTTAATGAAGCATTGTCATTAAAATGGTTTACTAGATCCTTGAAATTTAGATTATGGAAAAAATTTAGATTCTTATTTCCTAATTACTTAATAAATCTTTTTTTCAAAATTTTTAATTAAAATATTTTATCTTTTATAAAATTATTAATATTTTGAATAAATGTAAATAATAAAATCTTTTGGATTTATAAGAAACAATCTTCTACAGGTATGATACAAGAAATCTTTTTTCTTTGTACTTGTAAGATATTGTTTATATTTTGATAAATAATATTCCTGATATCTTTGTTTTACTTTATTAAGTACTGGAATTTTTGACATTATCACTAAACCAAAAATTATTGACATATGTACAGGGTGCAAAACTCGCACGATGAATAAAAATTTATTATCTTTTATAGATTTTTTTATATAATCCAAAAACATTATAAAATTTTTATTATAAATTTCTTTTTCAAGATTGGAGTACTCTTCTAGTGTTGATTTATTTCCTTTAGAATATTTTATAGTAAAATTTTTAAAAAAATGTCTTTTAATATTCGATGATTTTTTAAAAAAATAATTAAAAAAAATATAATTTCCTGCTTGTATAATTTCTTTATCATTATCAAAAAATTTATCAAAATTGACAAAAAATCTTTGTTTTCTAAAATTATCATATGTGAAGATTGATATTTTGTTTAAATCTTCTTCAATTATGTAATCTGATTCATTAGAGCTTAAAAATTCTACAAACCCATTATCTAAGCTTAAAACTTTATTAGTTGCATTTATTAATTTCTCTCTATTTATTTTATGATCTATTCTTAAGCATATAGGGTGAGTATGTAGTGCTTTTAAAAATAAGTTATTATTAGTAAATTCAAAAATAAAAGATTTATTGTAGCTAAAAGAGCTAGAAGAAAATAACTGATGAAACGGATTAATCATTTCTTTATTTTCGATTAGAAAATTTAAATGATTATTATTATTTAACATTTTTTCCATAAAATTATCTAATAGGCTATTTTTTTTTATTAATAATGCAAAAGAGAGAACAGATAATTTATTAGACTTTGTTAATTCTATAAGTGAATTTTTAAAACAATCATTATTATAAACCATATCTCCATATGTAAAAAAAATAAAATCATAATTTTCTTTTTTGGCAGCTAAGATATGTTCAATTTGAATTGTTGTTAAAAAGGAATATGAAAACAAGTCTTTTTTATTAACAAAATCAGATTTAAATATAATTTTTAAATTTTTATGATTAATTTTATCAAAATTTTTTTTAAATTGATCATAATGTTTTTCTTGAGTTTCAACAAAAATAGTTACGTCATAATTACTAATTTTTTCGATATTATTTTTAAGGGTAAGGAACGGGTATTCTAGAAAAGCATCAACATAGTTTTGATTAAAAACAATTACGCTGATAAATACTTTCTGCTTTTGCATATATTTGACTTAATAGATTTAAATCTTAATATATTAAGAATTAAACATATCAATTAAATTTTTCATAGATTTTTATTTATATATAAATATCTTTATGTGGTTTAAAAATATAATTGAAATTTACACGTTTAGCATTAATAGCTAAATATAGATCTTAAAGCGATTATGATTAATAAAAATACTTTCAAACTTTATAATATTGAAAAGAGTTTTTTTGATAATCAAATTGTTTCAAAAATTGTGCCAAAAAAATATGTTGATTACTCAAAATATAAAATTAACAAACCATGGGGTCATGAATATTTGTTATATGGAAATAAATTTATTTCAATATGGATACTGTGTTTTAAAAAAAAATCACAAACTTCTATGCATGCTCACCCTTCAAAAATTACATACCTGTTACCTCTTAAAGATTTAATTCACTTAAACACTCTTGACAAAAAATATATTGCCAATTCTAAAAGCATTTTTAAAATTAATAAGGGCGTGTATCATCAATCTTTTAACAAAAATGACTCAAGAAATTTAATGATGGAACTTGAATTGCCAAATTTGAAAGATGATATTTTAAGGTACCACGATGATTATGGTAGGGATAAAAATGATTTTTCTATTGAAAATAAGAAAAATTCCAAAATCTTGAATACAAAGTATATTAGAAATTTAGATAAAAAAATTAGGATTGGTGACAGATTATTTAATTTTTTTAAGCTTAACAAAAAAACAAAAATATCAACAAAATATAAATATTTTTTAATTTTAAAAGGGCAAATATTAATACGAAATAAACAACAAAAACCTGGTTATTTAAATTTAGTAAATATATTGCTTAGTTGTGAATTTATTCCATCCAAAGATACATATGTTGTTTTTTTTTAATAATATGTTTATTTATAAATAATAATGAAATTACCAAACACACCAATAAGAGTCTCTGATTTAGTAGTTAAGTTTTTTGAATACAAGAATATTGAAACTGCTTTTACAGTAAGCGGAGGTGGGTCAATTTTTTTATGTGATGCTCTTTATAAGTCGCAAAAAATTAAATACGTTGCTTGTCACCATGAACAAGCTGTAGCATTTGCTGCAGAAGGATACTCTAGAGTTAAAAATAAAAAACCAGGACTTTGTTTTGTAACAACAGGACCAGGGGGTACAAATGCATTAACTGGGGTTGCTGCAAGTTGGATTGATTCAATTCCTGTTATTTATATTTCTGGTCAGGTATTTATTGATCAAACTATTTCAAATAAAAAAATTAGACAGTTGGGTGTTCAAGAAATAAATATTATAGATTTAGTAAGGCCTATAACAAAGTACTCAGCAATGGTTACTGATAGAAATGAAATTCTTTATCATCTTAATAAAGCTTATGAAATTTCATTATCAGATAGACCAGGACCTGTTTGGATAGATATCCCTGCAGATATTCAAAGCAATATTTTGATGCCAAAAGAATTAACTAAAAAAAATTATTTTTTAAAACCAAAAACAGCTAGAAAATTTAAATATGAAAAACAAATTAAAAAAATTGCTCAACTTATAATAAAATCAAAAAAACCCTTAATCCACTTTGGTCATGGAGTTAAGTTGGCAGATGGTCAAAACCATGCTTTCAATTTGATGAAGGACTTTAAAATACCTTTTGCATTAACTTGGAATGCTAGTGATTTAATTCCTCACAATCTGCCTAATTATTGTGGGAAACCCGGAGCTTTTGCTGAAAGAGGGGCAAATTTTATTGTACAAAGTTCTGATTTATACATATCTGTCGGCTCAAGATTGCCATTTATGGTTACTAGTTATAATCCAAAAAATTTTGCTAAAAATGCATATAAAATAAGTATTGATATTGATAAAAATGAATTGAAAGACATAAAAAAAAGGTGTGGTTTTGATTTAACAATTAATATGGATGCTAAAGAATTTATTTCTAAACTTTACGTACATTTATCGAAACTCAAATACAACAATACGGGCATAAAGGAATGGATTAGCTATTGTGCAAATATAAGGAAAAAATATCCAATCCTTTTAAAGAAATTTGTAGCTCAAAAAAAATATGTAAATTCATATTATTTTATAAATTTATTATCAAAATATTCTAAAAATAATGAAATAATTAATACAGATATGGGGCTATCATTTGTAGGAACTCATCAATCTTTTAATATAAAATCATTAAAACAAAAATTATTTACTAATTCAGGTCACGCTCCAATGGGCTGGGGTTTACCAGCAGCTATTGGAGCATGTTTTGCAAATAATAAAAAGAGAGTAATTTGTTTAAGTGGTGATGGAGGATTACAGATGAATATTCAAGAATTATCAACGGTTATGCATCACAAATTGCCAATTATTTTATTCATTTTTAATAATTTTGGATATTTGACAATTAAGCAAACGCAAGAATCTGGTTTAGGTGGAAGAATTATGGGTGCTGATAAAAATAGTGGTCTTTCTTTCCCCAATTATAAGAATATTGCAAAATCGTACGGAATAAAATTTTTTCAAATTGACTCAAATAAATTTCTTGAAAATAAATTAAAAAAAATACTTAAATATCAAGGGCCTGTTATTTGTGAATTAATTATGAGTCCTTCCCAACCACAAATTCCTAAACTTCTCAACAGAAGAACAAAAGATGGTAAATTTGCTATCCCAACATCTTTTGAAGATTTGTATCCTTATTTAAGCTTGGAAGAAATTAACAAAAATTTACTTTTAAATTCAAATAATTAACATTATGGAAGTTCATTTTTTATCAAACTATTCAAAACAAAGTAAAGATAGATTATTAAAAAGAAACTTTAGAACAATTGAAGATAGAATAATAGCATCATATAAAGATAAGAGATTTTATGATGGTTCTCGTTCTCATGGATATGGAGGCTATAAATATGATGGCAGATGGAGAAATTTTGCGAATAGTATTTATAAAAAATACAAACTTAATTCAAAATCTAAAGTTTTACATATTTATTGTGATAAAGGTTTTTTGTTATATGAGTTATATAAAATAAATCCTAATATGAAGCTATATGGTTTCGAAATTTCTAAATATGCAAAACAGCATTCAAAAAAAGAGATTAAAAAAAATATAATTGTTGGAAAGGAATTTAATTTTGGATTTAGTAAAAATTATTTTGATTTAATATTGGCTTTCGGTTACGTATATACCTTTAACTTAAAAGGTGTAATTGAAAATTTAACAAACATTAGTAAAATATCAAAAAATTCTTATATAACACTTGCCTCTTATGATGATCAAGATAGTTATGCTTTATTTAAATCCTGGACCTTATTAGGCACAACAATTTTGAAAAAGAATGAATGGAAAAAAGTGATTAAGCATTCAAAATACACTGGAGATTATGAATTTGCTAATTCAAAAACACTTAACTTAAAACATGCTAAGTAATATAAATTTTAAAAAAAATTTTAAAGATAAAAATATATTGATTACTGGTGCTTCAACTGGACTTGGTCTAGCTTGTGTAAAACAATATTTAGAATTGGGTGCAATAGTCTATGGAACATCTTATAAAAATACAAAAAATTTAATTAAAATCAAAAAACAATATAAAAAAAAATTTAATTATTTTGAGGCAAATCTTAATAATATTTCAAATATTAAACTCTTACATGAAGATTATAAAAATCAATATAAAAAAATTGATATTATAATTCATGCTTTAGGAGGTGGGTTTGGACTAACTGACGACACATTATCTCATAGTGATTTTTTAAAACTTTTTAATCTCAATATTGGTGTAAGTGCTGAAATCAATAGACTTTTTATTAAGCTATTTGATAAAAAGGGTGGCAATATTATGCACGTCGGGTCAACAGCATCAGTTCAGGCAATAGGTTCTACTGGATATAATACCGTCAAAACAGGGTTAAAAGCATATGTAAAAACATTTGCAAGAAAAAATCTACATAAAAATATTGTTGTTAATTCAATTTTACCAGGTGCTTTTATTGCACCTATGAATCATTTCGAACGAAAAAAAAAAATTGATAAAAAAGAATTTGATAAATTCCAAAATAAAATTACTTCAAAAAAAATTTTAACCTATAAAGAACTTATGCCAATGATATTATTAATAACTTCAAAGTATGGTATAATGACTTCTGGAAGTAATATTTTGATTGATAATTCTGAAACAGATGCCATATAGATAAGTTTATTTCTTTATTTATGAATAAGCCAATAGTTTCTGTAACAATTTCAACTTATAATAGGATTGATCTATTAAAAATATCTTTGAAAGCAATATTAGAACAAACATATGAAAATTTAGAAATTATCTTAATAGACGATTGTTCTACTGACGGAACTTATGAGTATCTTCAAAGTATATCAGATGAAAGAATGCATCTGATTAGAAATGAAGAAAATATGGTGAGTAAATTTGGTCATACTGAATTATCAAAAAAAATGGTCTCACTTGCAAAAGGTGAATACATTATGACTATGTCCGATGATGACTACTGGGTTAATAATAACTTTATTGAAGAATGTGTAGACATTATGCAAAAATACAATCTTTCAAAAGTAGTAGGCAGTCAAGTTAATTATCATTACGAAGACAGTTTTCAAAGATTTAGCCCTGATAAAATAAATAGTTTAATTAAAGATAATAATCCATTAGTTTACCATCATAATAATATTTTGCCTGAAGGCTTTATGACATCTGAAGAATATTTAAATCATTTTGCAGAGAGGCCAGCTCAAGTTAATATTAGCACAAGTGGCACCATGTTTTCAAAAGATAAGTTTTTGAAAAGTTTAACTTTACAAAATAAAAATCAATCAAAATGGCAAGGAGGTTATGAATTATCAATTCCAGGATGTTTTCTTGGGGATGTTTTTTATATAAACAAACCTTGTCTTATGTGTGGAGTAAAAAATACAAGTCTTAGCTTTAACTTTACTCAGTTAGAACATTTACAAGATACACTTTTGTCAATTGATAATGGTTTTGAAAATTATGAAAAGCTAGTAACTAATAAATCAACTTTTAAAAAAATTTATAAAAAATTTATTAAAAATATTTGTGAAACTTATTTAAATAATTCAATTTATATTTTTACTTATGGTGAACTTAGTATGTGTTCACTTGATAACATCAAAGGTTATGTTAAATTATATGATGTTTTTAAGATATATATGAAATATGGGATAATCAGTTTGAATTTAAAATTAATGTTAAGATATCTATATTGTAAATATAAATTTTTTCCAAAATACTCAGAAAAATTTAATAATTAAAATTTTTTTAATTCATATAATTCAATCCAATTAGTTTTTAAGCTATCAATGTATTTAGCTTCATCAAAAATTTTTACTTCTTCAATAACTTTTTGTAAAAAATTCTTACCTTTTCCATAAATTCCCTCAAGAGCAAAATGAAATTCCACATCAAACATGTTATTGATAAATTTATCTAATCTTTTTTTTTCTTTAGGTAATTGATGAATTGATGTTAATATTATTTTTGTAAATTTATTTTCTTTATGTAGCCATTGAACAGTTTCCAAAGCATTTGACATCATCGGCTCAGGTATTACAAGTTCAACAATTAAATTATTTCTATTTACATAATTATTCATTATCATATTCTGACCATTGCTAGGAATTTTGAATGGGCCAATATTTATATCAGTCGTTACTGTTGCTATGGTCATTATTTAATAATTTATTAGTTTAGTTTATGATACTTTAAATAGTCCGTATTTTTTTGCAGAAGTGGTTTGTTATAACTTTGAAATCTAACATTGTATGCAATTCTTGCTAATTTAGATTCAAATTCAATATTTCCATGAATTATAAATGGATTAAATATAATTGCCTGCCCAAATTGTAAAGTTTCGGTTTTTTTATTCTGCATTAAATTGAGTACTGTTGGTCCATTCACTAAACCATTTTTATGTTCTTCTTTCATAATTTTTACCGATTCTTTTTCTTCAATATAATAAACGCCACTGTTTGCCTCAAGATCATGAAGAGGAGCCCAAATAACAAAAGTAAAAGGTGATATTCCAGACATTAATTCATAATGAGGCCATTGTTTAGCTTGCCCTTTTCCTGGCACATTCATTACAATAGTTGCTCTTCTTTGAATAAAAAGTTCTTTCCCGCATAAATCTTCAATTAGTTTTGGAAAAGAGTTAATAATCATTTCTGATAGGTTTGAAAATTTTAACAACTTAATCATATTTTTATTGACCTCTGCTTTAGTCATCTTTGCCACTTTTTTTCTAATTAAGTCAATGTTTGCCTTGGTATCATTTGAGTTATTTGGATCAATTATTTCTATAAAAATATTTCTTAATTTTTTAAAATTATCTAAATCTTCTATTGAAACAACAGCATAACCTTTTCCGTTTGTCAGTTCTTCTTTTACATTTATCATATTATTTGTATTCATAAATATTATTATACACAAGGATTTGGGTCTAATAAATGAATTTCATTTATTTCATCTAAAATCTCTTTTGTTAAATTTACATTTAGACAATTTAAATTTTCTTTTAAATTTTCTATTGAGGTTGCTCCCATAATACTGCTTGTAACAAATGGACGGCTAATAACAAAAGCGTGAGCAAAGGTGCTGGGTTTGATGTTATATTTTTTTGCAAGTTTAACATATTTACTTACAGCTATTTCTCCTCGGTGGGTTAAATGTCTTGAAAATCTTCCTGGCCACATAGAATACCTAGTTTTTTCTGGCCTTGCATTATTGATATACTTCCCGCTTAATCTTCCTCCAGCAATTGGAGAATAAGCTAACAAACCACATTTTTCCCTAATTGCAACTTCAGAATTCGCTATATCAAATACTCTATTTACCAGGCTGTAAGCATTTTGAACTGTCATTATTCTTGGTTGTTTATTCTCTCTTGAATATTCTAAAAATTTCATGACTCCCCATGGAGTTTCATTGGATAAACCTATGTGTCTTATTTTTCCAATCTTAATTAATTCTTCTAATGAATCCAAAACTTCTAAAAATGGCGTCCAAGTATCTAAAGAGTCATATTCAAAATCTAGTTTACCAAACATACCAACTTTTCTCTCAGGCCAGTGAAGTTGATACAAGTCTATGTAATCTGTTTGAAGTCTTTTTAAGCTTTTATCTACTGCTTTAAAAATATTATTTTTACTAAATGTTAAATTTTCACCGCCTTTTCTAATCCATTTTAACTTCGTTGCACCAATACCTCCTTCATTTTTTGATGCAATTTTAGTTCCAATAATAACTTTATCTCTTAATTTATTATTTTTAATCCAATTTCCAAGAATTCTCTCAGAATCTCCTGAGGTTTCTTCTTTTGGATAAATTGGATACATTTCAGCTGTATCAAAAAAATTAACTCCTCTTTCAAAAGCGTAATCCATTAAAGAGTAAGATTCTGTTTGTGAATTTTGTTCACCAAATGTCATAGTTCCTAAGCCAATAATACTTAATTTAATTTTTGTAGTACCTAAGTAGTTGTATCTCACTTTGATTTACCAGCGATTGTGTACATCAGGTTTAATATATTTTTCATAAATTTTTTTAATCTCAGGCATTAACTCCTCAATTTCATCCAGGCTTGAAGAATTAGAATTCATTTCAACCTGATTTTTGTTTACTGCACCAGGTATTACAACAGTAATTTCTTTATGCATAAGTATCCATTTAAGTGCTAAACCTGTTAAAGAGAACTTGCTTGGAGTTAGTTTTTTTATTTTTTCAACAGCCTCAAGACCTTTTTCAAAATTAACTCCTGAAAATGTATCTCCTATATCAAATGCCTCACCATTAATATTGTAATTTCTATGATCATTTTCAGGGAATTTTGTTTCCTTATTAATTGAACCTGTAAGTAATCCACTGGCAAGAGGACCTCTAGCAATGATTGCTACATTTCTTTTTTTTGCCTCTTTAAAAAAATATTCAGATGGTTTTTGTCTAAAAATATTAAAGACCAATTGAATACTTTTTACATTTGGGTTTTTTATAGCTTCCATAGCATCTGAAACCTGGTGAACACTTACACCATAATTTGCAATCTTTCCCTTTTTTACAATATCATCCATCATTTCATAAGTTTCTTGATTTGAAATGACATCACTTGGAGGACAGTGTAATTGTAAAAGATCAATGCATTCAATATCAAGATTAAGAAGCGATCTATCAATAAACTCCTCCATTGGAGCTTGTTTGTAACCTTTTGGATAATTCGTACCTCTTATTCTTCTACCTAATTTTGTTGTAACATAAATTTTTTGAGATGAAGATTTTAAAATTTCAGATAAAAACCTTTCACTTCTTCCATCGCCATAAGTATCCGATGTGTCAAAAAAATTAATTCCCTTATCGAGAGATTTTTTTAAAATTTCTCTCGCATCATTTTCAGTTACTAATTCTCCCCAGCACCAACCAATTTGCCAACAGCCTAATCCTATTTCAGATACATCCCAACCTAAATTCGAAAATTTTCTATATTTCATTAAGATAATGAATATTACTAAATCTCACCAAGTACTTTAGATTGTGAAGCTTTTGCTTCTTGAATTGTTTTTAATCTATCAGCATATGATTTGCTAGGAGGGTCATATTTATCAAAAACATTAGAAATATTTTGAGAAAAATCTTTACCTATTTCAGTTAAAAAAATTCCAAATTCATTGATTTGTACTAATCCATCTTTTATCATTTCATCTAATTCATTTATTTCTTCAGCAAAATATTCTTTTGGGTCTATTTTAAAATTATCTTCAAGTGGTTTAAAATCCATTTTTAAATAACTCTTAAATTGTTGAGTTGCATGTTGCCTTATTTGATCATCTTTAGACAGTTTCATGCCTCTAAAAATTGGGAGCTTTTTATTATCTAAGAATTTTTTGTATTTAGATACATCATAAACGTTTTGAGCATAATAATCATCACCTAGATTGCTTTTAGAAGAACTTCCTACGCCTATAAAATTAACTTTTCCTCCAGTCTGATGTCCTGAGGCACCATAGTGAGCAGTTCCATCGTTATAAGCTTTTGTCATTGGGCTATTTGGCAATGAATAACATTCGAAACCAGTTCTAATATAACCGGCTTTACTAAGCTTTTGATGAATAACTTCAAGAAGTTCCTTTCTCTCAAGAAAGTCAGGAAGGGGGCCTTCTGCTAACATTTTAATTTGATACTTAGCAACCCAGGGTTTGTAAGCTAAAAGCGATAATTGAACTAATGTGGGTTGCAGCTGAATTATTTTGTCACAAGTACTAGAAATAGTATTTGTATTCTGACCTGGAAGGCCAATTAAAAAATCAAATGCAATTTCACTATAAAGTTTTCTAACTTTTTTAGTTAATATATTTTCAAATAAGCTTGCAGGTTGTATTCTATTGACTTTTCTTTGAACGTTTTCATCAAAGTCCTGCATACCAAAAGAAATTCTATTTGCCCCACATATTTCTGCATTATAAATAAGTCTGTCCTCATCCACTCTTCTGGGATCAGACTCAACTGTAAAGTTTTCTACATTTGACCAATCAAATAATTGTTTTAGCTTATCAACCAATTCCTTTAAATCTTCTCTATTTAAGATTGTCGGGGAACCTCCTCCAAAAAAAACAGTTCCAACATTTAATTTTATATTATTTTCATTCAAATAATTAAATAAAATATCAATTTCTTTATATAAATATACTAAATATTCTTTAACTTTATTATAATCTTTTGTTATAATTTTACTACAAGTACAAAACCAACATAGTTGTTCGCAAAAAGGAATGTGAACATAAAAAAAAATTTTTTTATCAGGATTTTGTGGAATCCATTCTATTAGAGCTTTTTTATAATCTTCATCATTAAAGCTAAAATCCCAGTGGTCGCATGTAGGATATTCAGCATAATTAAAAACTATATCTTGATGATATTTTTTAATTAAATTTGCATCTAAGGTAGGTTTTTTCATTTGTAACAATATTCAAATAATATAGATATTTTTAATTATTTCAATCAATAAGCATGTTAAATAATCTAATTATGAATTATACAAATATTTATTAATATAAAAAAAGTGAAAATTATATAAATTTGATTTGATGAATTTAGAAGTAAACATTGATAATGATAAAGATCCTAATAATATATTTAAAATACTTTGGGATAAATTTGAAAACAAAAACAGGTTACCTAAATATATAAATAAAATAAATATTATTGATTATAATGAATTTGAAAAAAAAATATATTCTGATTCTGAAGTATACGCAGAAAGTATTATAAAAAGTTTATTATCAGGTGATATTATTTTATTAAAAAATACTTTTAACAAAGAATATTTACACAATGTTAAAAAAATATTTAAAAAAAAATTTGAAAAATCAGAGTCTTCTTTTCACAAAATAATAGAAGGTTGTCCAAATTATTTTAGAAATATAACCCCTAAATTATCAGGCAAGTATTCTTTTTATCAAGTCAAAAAAACTTATTATTTATTTCCATGGAATAAAGATAATGAAATTGAAGTTGGCGATTTTTATGAGCAAATTTATAAAAGGTGGAGATTATTAAAATATCTTAGTGGCTTTTATAAAAATGCCTGGGAAGAAAACACTCCCAAAGATGGTATCGTAGATCGCTTTCAGGTAGCTATGTATCCATCTGGCTCAGGAGAGCAAGAGTTACATCAAGATCCTTACTTATTTCAAAAGTTTTTTATATCAATTTATCTATCAAAAAAAAATTTTGATTACGCAGACGGAGGTATTTATTTAATTGATAAACATAAAAATAAAATTGATTTAGAGAACTATATTGATATCGGTGATATGTCTTTTGGTTTTGGGACAATTTTTCACGGTGTTAATAAAGTTCAGCAATTAAATAACTCATCAGTAAAATCTGAAAGGTGGTGGATAGGACTATATTCAACTGTTTCTGACTATGTTAAAAACAGACATACAGGGAAGCCTGTAGATTTAAAGAAAATTAAAACAAACTAGTAACTAATAAAAAATATTATTAATTCTTAAAATCATATAAACTAACTATTTGATAATATTAATTTAGATGATCTTTTCTCAGTTATTGCTTTTTATTTTTTTCAATACAAGCTATACAGCTATATTTATTTATAATGAAATATAATTACACAAATTTATTTTTACCCAGTCAACCTTTTTTTACATTTAATTATAAAGGAAAAAAAAAGGATTATGCAGCCAATTTATATGAAGTAATTTCAAAAAATTTAAAAATTGAAAAACCAGATAAGGTCTTTAAACTAACGAAAAGTAAAAGACATTCAATTGAAGAAATGGCTTCACCACCACTAACACTAAATTTTTATGCATTTATCGCTAGTTTAATAAAACCTAAAAAAATATTAGAAATTGGAACTTTTGTTGGAGTATCAGCACTTAATTTGGCTAACGCAACACCAAAGAATTCAAAAATTATTACTTTAGAAAAATTTGAAGAATTTAAAATAATTGCTGAAAAAAATTTCAAAGATAATAATTTTGATAGAAAAATTAAAGTTTTATTAGGTGATGCCTTTGATTCATTAGATAAACTTAAAGCAAAAAAGTTTGATATGGTATTTCTTGATGGAGACAAGGGAAATTATTTAAACATTTTAAAAAAGATAGAAAAAAATAACTTAAAAAAAGGCTCTTTAATTATAGTTGATAATTATTTTTTTCATGGTGATGTAGTAAACAAAAAACAAGTTACTGGAAAGGGTGTAGGTGTTAAAAAATTACATAATTATATTGAAAAAAATAAAAAATTTCACAAAACTATTATCCCTATATATGATGGAATTCTATTATTAAAAAAGATTTAAATGAATTTTGAAAAAATATACATAGATTTACAAACAATAAGAATTTTAGAAGAAGAAATAGCTAAAAGATATTCAGATCAACAAATGAGATGTCCTGTGCATCTTTCAATAGGTCAAGAAGCTTGTGCAGTTGGAGTCAATTATAATTTAAAAAAATCAGACATTATGTTTAGCAGTCATCGATCACATGCACATTATATTGCTAAAAATTGTAGTATGGATAAAATGTTGTGTGAAATTTATGGTAAAAAAAATGGGTGTGTAGGAGGAAGAGGGGGCTCTATGCATATTCAAGATATAGAGCAAAATTTTTATGCAAGCATTCCATTAGTTGCAAGCGCATTAGGTCCTTCTGTTGGAGTTGCTTTAAATTTAAAAAGAAAAAAATCAAAAAATATAGTTGTTGTTTATATTGGTGATGGTGCAATGGAAGAGGGTATTGTCCATGAAGCTTTTAATTTTAGTTCTTTATATGGTTTGCCCATTTTATTTGTTTGTGAAAATAATTTGTATTCAGTTTATACACACCTAAGTAGAAGGCAAACTAGCGATGATATGACAAGATTTGCAACTCCTCATAAAATTAAATCTCTCAAAATAGACGGCAACGATGTTTTAAAAGTAGTTAATGTTTCAGATAAAGCTATTAAATATGTTAGAACTAAGTCAAGACCTTTCTTTTTGCAGTTAGACACATACAGATGGAGAGAACATTGTGGTCAAAATTATGACAATCATATTGGATATAGATCTATCAAGGAGTTTAAATTATGGCAAAAAAAATGTCCAATTATAAAATTTGAAAATTACTTATTTAATAAAAAATTACTAAATGAAAATAAGAAACAAAAAATTCAAGATGCTATTCTAAAAAAAATTAATAAATCATTTAAGTTGGCTATAAATTCAAGTTTGCCTGACCCTAAATCGGCAAATAAATTTCTTTATAATTAGTATGAAAAATCAAAAAATTACTTATGCAAATGCAATAAAATTAGCAATAGATGAATCAATGCATAAGGATAAGAATATAGTTTTATTTGGTGAAGGTGTTGATGATCCATCTTCAATGTTTGGTACTATCAAAGGTTTGGCAAAAAAATATGGATCAAATAGAGCTGTAGAAATGCCATTATCTGAAAATTGTCTTATTGGTGCAGCAATAGGTTCCTCAATGATGGGAGATAAAGTAATTGTGAATCTACAAAGAGTTGAGTTTGCTCTTTTAGCACTTGAGCAAATTATCAATAATGCTGCTAAAGCTCATTATATCAGTCAGGGCAAACACAAGGTATCTATTGTAATAAGACTTATTATTGGGAGAGGTTGGGGGCAGGGGCCAGAACATTCACAAAGTTTAGAAACGCTTTTTTCTTCCATCCCTGGTCTAAAAGTTATGATGCCTGTTTTTCCAAATGAAGCTTATGAAATGATGAAACTGGCTATTTTTGATCAAAACCCGATTATTTTTTTAGAACAACGTTGGTGTCATTATACATACGGCTTGATAAATAAAAAAGTTAACTTGCAGCTTAATTGTTTTACAAAACTAAATAGTGGAAGTGATTTAACTCTAATTTCATCTGGTTACGCTTCAGTTGAAGCATTAAAAGTTATAAAATTCTTAAAAAAATATAATATAAAAATAGATTTATTTAATATTAAAGTTCTAAGACCTTTGAGTTTAAGATTAATTTTTAATTCAGTAAAGAAAACAAAAAGATTCATTTCAATTGATAATGGACCAAAAACCTTAGGTTTAGGATCTGAAATACTAAGTCAGATTGTTGAAAAATCCTTAATTCTTAAATCACCTCCAATTCGATTAGGTTTACCAGATCATCCGATACCTAGTTCAAGATCTTTTATAAATGAAGTTTATGTTACTCCAAAAAAAATATTTTATTCAATTTTTAATAATTTGAAAATAAGTAAAAAACAGTCTAATAGAATTTATTTAGAATATAAGAAAAGTATTAAAGTTTTACCACTTGATATACCGCATCCAGACTTTCAAGGACCATTTTAAAAATGAACGTTAATATTATTGATTTAAAACAAAGATATCTTGAGGAACGTGATGACATCCTCAATATTATCGATAAAACTCTTACTTCAGGAAGTTTAGTTATGACTCCTGAGATTAATGATTTTGAAAAAGATATATGTAAATTTGTAAATTCAAAAAATTGTTCAACTTTAAATTCGGGAACTGATGCATTAATGATGGCTCTTTGGGCAATGGGTATAAAAGAGGGAGATGAAGTTATTACTAGTCCAATTTCATTTGTTGCAACAATAGGGGCAATTATACATGTTAAAGCTAAGCCAGTTTTTGTGGATGTAGATGATGATTTAAATATAAACACAAAATTAATTGAAGAAAAGATAACTTCAAAAACAAAAGTAATTATGCCTGTACATTGGACAGGCAGAATATGTAACATGAATAAAATACTAGATTTAGCAAAAAAATATAACTTGAAAGTTATTGAGGATGCTGCTCAAGCAATGGGATCATTTTACAACAATAAACATGGGGGCACTTTTGGCGATATAGGTATTTTTTCCGCACATCCTCTTAAAAATTTTAATGCAATTGGTGACTCTGGTTTTTTAGTTTCAGATAACAAAGATTATATTGAAAAAATTAATGTTTTTAAAAATCATGGATTAATATCTAGAGACAACGTAGAAATATTTGGTGTTAACTCAAGAATGGATACTATTAATTCTCAAATTCTGAAATACAGATTAACAAAACTAGAGAATATTATTAACAGAAGAAGAAATAACGTTGAGCTTTATAGAAAATATTTAAATATCAAAGAACTTAAAATACCAGAATGTAAAAAAGAAGAATACAATTCCTTTGTTATGTTTATTGTTCAGGCAGAAAATCGAGACCAATTGCAAAAATATTTAAAAGAAAATGATATTGAGTCACTTATATATTATTCTAAACCACTTCATTTACATAAAGCATATAAGGATAAATTTGGTAATGATTCTTTTCTTCCAAAAAGCGAATTATTAACTAGTAAAGTATTAGCTTTACCAATTCATCAACATTTAACTGAAGAACAAATTTTGCATGTATGTGAAAAAATTAAAAGTTTTTATAACTAGTCGTAGTATTTACTTAAAACTTTTTCTGATTTATCAAACATTTCAACTCTTCCTTTATTGAGTAAGACACATTTATGACAATTTTCTTCAATTAATTTTCTATCGTGTGAGGCTAAAATTATAATTGAGGATTTATTTAAATATTCATTCATTCTTTTTTGTGCTTTATTCTTAAATCCTATATCACCTGTTCCAAAATCTTCATCAATCAAAGTAATTTCAGGTACAAATGATGTGGCAATTGAAAAACTTAATCTGGTCAACATCCCTGTAGAATATGTTTTAATCGGAAAGTTTAAATATTCACCTAATTCTGAAAACTCTGAAATTTCATTAAGTAATTCATCAAATTTATTAATATCTTGCTTGTAATAAAATAACATTCTTCTAATATTTTCATAGCCAGTTGCGTCCTCTAAAAAAACATCTCCAGGTTTCATTAAATTAGAAACACTTCCTTCAATTTTTAAACTTCCTTGATCAGGTTGATAAATTCCACAAAGTAATTTCAATAATGTTGTTTTTCCAGCACCGTTGTGCCCAATTAGTCCTATACGATCATTATTACTTATTTCTAAGCTAATATCTATCAAAGCCTTAACGTTTATATTATTGTTCTTTACAATTTTATCTCCACCTACATTTTCATTTTCTTTTTTATTTAAGCTAAAAAAGCGTTTTGAGCTTATTTCGTAGATAGGTATATTTATAGAAACCTTATTTAAAATAATTTTTGACATTATTTCCAATACACAAGTTTATGAACTGTTTTTTTAAATGTTATATATGCAGTAATCATCAAAAAAATTGTAGCAATAGATGCTATTATTACTGATTTAAAATTAATTACTTGAAATAAAATAGGGCTTCTTATTGTTTCAATATAATGATACAAAATATTATAATCTACAAGAAAGGATCTTCTTCCCTCTAATATCTCTGGCTTCCAAAAAATTGGTGTCATAATGAAAGTTAAGAAAAGTAAGCTTTGAACTATTTGAACAAAATCTCTGAATCTTAAACACAATGTTGCTATAATAATTTCTACAGAAATTGATGTTAATAAAATAATTATAATACCGTAAATAAAAGTAAATGAGGCTAGCTCTACAGGTATTTTAAAAAAGATCATAATTAAAATTACAATTACGAAATTATGACAAAACATCATAATATTTTTAAAAACGTTTATAGAAACAATATCCAGAGGATTTAATTTAAAAGTACCAAGGGGGGCAGCTTCAAATAAAGTTGTAGCATCATTAATGACCATTTGTATATAATTCCAAATGACTAAGCTAATTGCAATCCAAGGTATAATTTCACTTGCCGACATATTAAATAGTCCTGAAAATACTAGGGATAAACCAAGAATAATAATCCCAGTACTTAGTGTAATCCACCAGGGACCTATAATTGATCTTCTGTATTTTATTTTGATCTCAAGATAAGATTGAGAAATCCAAAAGATTAAACTATATTTTAACTTATTCAAATTGATTTCTCGCAAATTTAATTTTTTTCATAAAAATATTTGATTTGATTGTAAATATAACTCATATGCTTTTTTGAAAGAAATTGGTGCACCGGAATAGTCATTAAATTTTTTGCTTGAAATTCTGCATTTGGCATAGATCCAACATGATAATTTAATTTTTTTGATGCTTTTTGTAAGTGTAATGGAATTGGATAATGAATTTTACATTCAATTTTTTTGGAAATTAAAAATTTAATTAGTTTATCTCTTTTTTTGAAAATGCCCATATAGAGTGCAAAAGTTTCTTTATAGTCCTTTAATCTTTTAGGCAAAATAACATTTGGGTAAAGTTTTTTTAACAAATTATCCAGATATTTTGCATTTAAATTTCTTTTTTTAATTACAGAGTCTAATTTTTTTAATTGATTTAATGCAACAATAGCTTGTAAGGGTTGAATTCTCATATTTACGCCCCAAAAATCAATTTTATCTCTATTAATCATTCCATGATTTCGGTATTTTAAGCACCAATCATACAATTTTTTATTATTTGTGCAGACCATTCCGCCATCACCCATAACATTTAATGATTTTAACGGGTGCATGCTGAACGCATTAATTATTCCAAAAGTTCCAGGAGACTTATTTTTGATTTTTGCACCAATTCCCATACATGCATCTTCTACAATGTGAATTTTATTTTTTTTTGCAATTTTGATAATTTTATCCATCTTTGGTGATGCTCCACCCCAGTGTACTGGTAAAATAACCTTTGTTTTTTTATTTATTTTTTTTAAAATTTCATCATATTTGATTTGAAATCTATCATCTGCGTCAACAAATACAGGTTTTGCCCCAACTGCAACAATAGCACCAACAGTGGCGTAAAATGTATTACAAACTGTTATAACTTCATCTCCTTTTTTAACACCAAGTGACTTAAGACATAATATTAGAGCATCTGTACCGTTGTTTGTTGCTATACAATATTTAGCACCAATGTATTTCGAAAATGTATTTTCAAATTCGCTAACAAATTTACCTAGAGTAAAATCTGTGGATCTAATTAATTTTTTCCATCTCAGAAATATTTTTGAAGTATTTTCAAATTCATAAGGAAGATAATTGTATGGTACTGAATTATATTTGATCATTAAAAAAATACCTATATAAGATTTTAATGGATTTCATATCAAAATATTTAAATTCTTTAAATGAAATAAATAACAATCTTGATAAAGAAAATCTTGATTTATTTATAAAAGAATTAATAAAAATTAAAAAAAAACATGGACGTTTATTTATTTTAGGGGTTGGTGGTAGTGCTGGTAATTCAAGTCATGCTGTTAATGATTTTAGAAAGTTGTGTAATATCAATGCTATTTCTCCAACAGATAATGTATCTGAAATAACCGCAAGAACAAACGATGAAGGTTTTAAAACAATTTTTTCTGAATATTTAAAAATTAGTAATTTAAATCAAAATGACGCAATACTTGTTTTTTCAGTCGGAGGTGGCAATTTGCAAAAAAAAGTCTCTCTAAATATTATTGAAGCAATAAAATTTGCAAAAAAGAAAAAATCGAAAATTTTATCAATTGTTGGAAAAAATGATGGCTATGCAGCCAAAAGCTCTGACTGCTGCATTATAATTAATCCTAAAGTTAAAAAGTTTTTAACACCAATATCTGAGTCATACCAATCAGTTTTATGGCACCTCTTCGTATCACATCCTAAATTACAATCTAACAAGACAAAGTGGTAAATAAAAAAAAGGCTATCTTTCTGGATAGAGATGGCGTTTTAAATAATGTCGTAATTGAAAAAAACAACAAAATTAGACCACCATACAAAAAAAAAGATTTTAAAGTTAAATATGAAAATATTCTTAATCTGAAAAAATATGAAAATTCTTATCTTTTATTTATAATTACCAATCAACCAGATTTAAAAAAAGGATTACAAACTGTTGAGTTTAATAATTATATAAACAATAGAATTTCCAAATTATTAAAAATTAAAGAAATTAAAACATGTATTTGTTTTGAATTCGAATCTAATTGTAATTGTTATAAGCCAAAACCACAAATGATTATAGATTTGCAAAAAAAATGGAAAATTAATTTAAGAAAAAGTTTTGTAATTGGCGATAGATGGAGAGATATTGGTTTAGGTAAAAATACTAAATGTAAAACAATTTTTCTAAAGCAAAAATATAATATTAATGATTTGACATTAATAAAACCAGATTATACTGTTAACACGTTTAATAACCTTGAAAGAATAATACCATTATAATTATAAATGCATAATACTCAAATATATCTCGATGGTGCAAACTTAGATGATGTTGAAAAATTAGCAAACGAAAATAATATAAGCGGTTTCACTAGTAACCCTTCTTTAATGTTTAATAGTGGTATAAAAAATTATGATGAATTTATTATAAAATTTCTAAGTCTCTCTAATAACAAGCCTGTATCATTTGAAGTTGTTTCTGATGAATTTGAACAAATGTACAAAGAGGCAAAAAAAATATCTAGTTACTCTGAAAGTATTTACATAAAAATTCCAATTATAAACACGCAAAAGCAATCTTCTGTTGATTTAATTAGAAGTCTTTTAGATGAAGGTCATAAAATAAATGTTACTGCTATACTGAGTCAAAATCAATTGGATTCCTTAACTAGTTCATTACTCTCTAATGATGATGTCATAATTTCTTATTTTGCAGGTAGAGTAGCAGATACAGGAATTGACCCTGTACCAGTTATAAATAAATTACAAAATAAAATTAAAGATAATAAATTATTAAATGCAAAAATACTTTGGGCAAGCCCTAGAGAAGTATATAATATTTATCAAGCTAAAGAAAATAATGTAGACATTATAACTGTTACAAAGTCTTTAATTGATAAACTAGAGCTATATAAAAAAGATCTAGATGATTACAGCCTAGAGACTGTAAAAATGTTTTTGAATGACGCTAAAAAAAACAATTTAAAAATTTAAGAAATGAAATTTAATAATATATTAATAACTGGTGGCGCTGGATATGTGGGATCTATGTTAAGTGAAAACTTAATTGAGCAAGGTTATAAAGTTAAGATTTATGATACTTTTTATTTTGGAAGTGACCATCTACCGAAGAATGATAATCTTTCTCTTGTAAAGGCTGATATAAGAGATCCTCAAAAATTTAAAGAAGAGTGTAATGGAATTGATGTTGTTATTCATTTAGCTTGTATATCTAATGATCCAAGTTTTGAATTGGACGAAAACTTAAGTAAAAGTATTAATTATGATTGTTTTGAGCCAATGGTCTTAGCTGCAAAAAGCTCAGGTGTGCAAAGGTTTATATATGCATCATCTTCATCAGTTTATGGAGTATCAGATCAAGAAGATGTGACTGAAGATCATCCATTAGTACCTTTAACTTTATATAATAAATTTAAGGGTTTGTGTGAACCTTTGTTATTGAAACACGTAGATAAAAATTTTAATGGTGTAGTAATAAGACCCGCTACAATTTGTGGATTTAGCAAAAGATGTAGATTAGACCTATCAGTAAATATTTTAACAAACCTTGCAATTAGAAATAAAAAAATTACTGTTTTTGGTGGAGAGCAACGAAGACCAAATCTTAATATAAAAGATATGTGTAGACTATATGAGCTTCTCTTGACAGTTGAGGATGATCTTATAGAAAAAGAAATTTTCAATGTTGGTTATCAAAACAATACAATTATGAATCTAGCAAATATTGTCAAAAGTAGAGTTCAGCTAAATATGAAAATTCAAAATATAGAAATTGAGGTTACTGAGTCTAATGATAAAAGATCTTATCACATAAATTCTGATAAAATTTTGAATAAAATAGGATTTAAACCAATTTATACAATTGATGATGCTGTGGATAGTATTTGTGAGGCTTACAATCAGGGTAGGCTAAATGACTCCCTAGAAAATACAATTTATTCAAATGTAAAAACAATGCAAAAATTGAACGTTAAGTGATTTTGCATGGATACAGTACTTATAACAGGTGGTGCGGGTTTTATAGGTAGTCACACAGTAGATAAGTTTTTAAATAAAAATTATAAAGTCAGAGTTCTTGATAACTTAAGTGGTGGAAGAGAACAAAATTTAGCACATCACTCAAAAAATAAAAACTTAGATGTTGAATTTAAAGATATTAGAAAAATTAAAAAAAATTGGAGTTTTTTAAAATCTATTAATTATATTGTTCATTTTGCAGGGATTGGAGATATTGTTCCTTCAATTGAAAATCCTAATAAATATATTTCAAATAATTTTGACGGTACTTTAAATTTATTAAATTGTATAAAAGATAAACCAATTAAAAAGTTTGTATATGCAGCTTCTTCATCCTGCTATGGCTTAGCTAAAACTCCTACAAATGAAAAACACCCGATCGATTTACAACACCCTTACGCACTTTCTAAGTACCTTGGAGAGCAAGTTTCTCTTAACTATTCAAATTGTTTTAAATTACCTGTTAATTCTATAAGAATTTTTAATGCCTTTGGAACTAGATCAAAAACCTCAGGTGCTTATGGAGCGGTTTTTGGTGTTTTTTTAAAACAATTACTCAGTAACAAACCTCTTACAATAGTTGGAGATGGGAATCAGTCAAGAGATTTTGTATATGTCACTGATGTTGCAGAAGCATTTTACAAAGCTTCAATTACAAAAAAGAATAGAGAGATTTGGAATCTTGGTTCCGCAAAACCTATAAAAATTAATCATTTAGTAAATTTATTGAAACCTAATAATATTATAAGAATACCGGATAGGCCAGGGGAGCCTAGAATGACATATGCAAATATTACTAAAATTACTAATGATTTAAAATGGAAACCTAAAGTAAGTTTTGATAATGGTGTAAAAAAAATGTTAAAAAATATAGATTATTGGAATGATGCACCATTGTGGACTGAAAGTAAAATAAAAAACGCAACAAAAAAATGGTTTGATAGCTTAAGTTAAAACATGAATAAGATTTATAAAAAAATAGTTAATCCAAAGCAATTAATTAAAATGATCGGAAAATTTCCTAGACAACAAAAAGTATTAATGTGTCATGGGGTTTTTGATCTCGTACATCCAGGTCATATCAGGCATTTAGAGTATTGTAAAAAACATTGTGATTATTTAGTTGTAAGTATAACAACTGATAGTCATGTTTTAAAATCAGATTTGAGACCCTACGTTCCTGAAAAATTACGAGCACTTAATTTAGCTGCAATCGAATTAATTGATTATGTTCTGATTGATAATGATTCAAAACCACTTAAAAATCTCAAATATATTAAACCAGATATTTATGGTAAGGGTTATGAATATGTAGATGGTAAAATAAACCCTAAAACACAGGAAGAAATAGAAGTTATAAAATCATATGGAGGTGAATTTATGTACACCCCTGGTGATTACATCCAAAGTTCATCATATATAATTGAAAATAATAAGCCAGATTTAAAATTAGTGAAATTAAAAACGCTCATGGAAAATGAAAATATTAATTTTAAAAAATTATATGATTGTCTTGAAAAAATAAAAGGTGAGGAAGTTTTTGTATTAGGTGATACTATTGTTGATTCATATATTCAAACTGAATTTATTGGTAGTAATGCTAAAACCCCAACTTTTTCAGTAAAATATATTAAAAATAATGAATATGTAGGAGGAGCCGGTGTTGTTTCAAAGCATTTGAAAGCTGCTGGTGCAAATGTAACTTTTTGTTCAATTTTAGGTAATGATAAACTCGCAGAATTTGTTAAAAAAGATTTAAATAAGAATAAAATTAAAACTTTTTTTTTTAGTGAAAAGAATAGACCTACTACAAATAAAAAAGTCTATATCGCACAAAATTATAGATTATTAAAGGTTGACACTTTAGATAATACTCCAATTAATGACGATTTGGTTGATCAGATTTCTCAATCTTTAAAAAAATTTAAAAATGGCACAGTTGTATTTAGTGATTTTAGACACGGTATTTTTAATAAATCATCAATTGATAAATTGATTGCCTCAATAAATAAGAGAAATATTAAAGTAGGTGATAGCCAAATTGCGAGTAGGTGGGGTAATATTTTAGATTTTAAAGATTTTGATTTAATTACACCAAATGAAAAAGAGGCAAGATTTGCATTGGGTGACCAAGATAGTGCTATAAGGCCACTTGCCTCAAAACTATATGAAAAAGCAAATTGTAAGAGTCTAATATTAACTTTAGGGGAAAGAGGAATTTTGACTATAAGAAAAAAACGAGATAAACATGACACTAGAGCATTCTTTTCAATAGATTCTTTTGCTGATAACGTATTAGATCCTGTGGGTTGTGGTGACTCTTTACTAGCTTATTCCACTTTAGCATATAAAGTATCTAAAAACGATGTTATTTCATCAATAATTGGAATTATAGCATCATCTATTGAAGCAGGAATTGATGGTAACTTACCTGTCAAAAATTCTGATATTGTAAAAAAATTAAAAATAATTGAAAATAAATTTCAATATATATGAGCATTGCTATTGTTGGTTTTGGAACTCAAGGAAAAAAAAGATTTAATATATTAAAAAATAGTAAAAAAAAAATTTATATTGTTGATCCTCTCTATAAAAGCGCTCATGCCAAAAAAATTGAAAATTTAAAAATCAAATTACGTTATGCTTTTGTATGTACACCTGATCAGGAAAAATTAAAAATTATTAATTTTCTCATTAAGAATAAAGTAAATGTTTTGGTAGAAAAGCCTTTTTTTTTGAAATCCATTAAAGAATATAAAACAATCAAAAGACTTTTAAAGAAATATGAAACTAAATTGTATATTGCCTATAATCATAGATTTGAACCAAATTTAATTAGATTAAAAAAATATTTAGATAAAAAAATTATAGGAAAAATTTATTCTGTAGAAATGTACTATGGTAATGGTACTTCGAAATTATGGAGTAACTCAATATGGAGGCAAAAGGATAATAAAGGAGTTGTCATTGATTTAGCACCACATTTATTAGATACTTATATTTATTTATTTGGGAACTTACCTGCTAAAGGTGATTTTTTTTTAAATAATAATTTCGAAAATACTAATATGGACTTTGCTAAATTTGGATTTAAAAAAAATGATATTTGTATAACTTTGACCACATCTTTAATTGATTGGAAAAATAATTTTGAAATTAATATAATTGGCAATAAAGGAAGTTTACATGTTAAAAATTTATGTAAGTGGGATGATTCTTACTTAATTTATAGAAAAAGAATACTTCCAAGTGGAAAGCCTAACGAGAAAGTATTTATAGAAAAAATGGGAGATCCAACATGGAAATTAGAGCATAATTATTTTTTTAGAAAATTAAAAAAAAGAAGAACAAATTTAAACAATGATATAATAATTAAGAAGTTTATTGATGAGTTATTTGCTTAAAAATAAAATGTTAATTTTCTGTGGTATTTCACATTTATCAATTAACTATGGGGTTACTGCAGCAAAATTAAATTATAATGTTTCATTTTTTGACAATAATAAAAAAATAAATGATTTTTTGAATAAAAAAATTAAATACAACGAGCCAAAACTTGATAAATATTTAAAGGAATATAGTCAAAATATTTCATTTATTTCCAATTTACCACATGATCTAAGTAAAATAATATTATTTATTGCAATTGATATCAAAACATCTGAGAAAAATATTAGTAACTATAATCAAATTAATAAAATGATTAATTATTTAAATCAAAATATTAAAAAAAAATTATCTCCATTAGTTATAATGAGTCAGGTAAAGCCAAGTTTTACGAGAAGTATTTCATGGCCAAAAAATTTGCTTTATTATCAAGTTGAAACATTAGTATTTGGAAATGCAATTAGTAGAGCTGAAAATCCAGAAAGAATTATAATTGGAACTGCTAATGGGTTAAAAGTAAAAAATAAATTATATCTAAATTATTTAAATACTTTTAAAACTTATCTTATTTACATGAAATATGAAGAAGCTGAACTTTGCAAAATGTTTATTAATAGTTATCTTGTAGCAAATGTAACATTAACTAATAATTTAGCAAAAATTTGTAAAAAATTAAATCTCGATTGGAATAAACCAAAAAAAGCATTAAAATTGGATAAAAGAATAGGAAAATATGCTTATCTTAATCCTGGATTAGGTATATCAGGAGGTAATCTTGAAAGAGATATTTATAATTTAAATACAATATCCAAAAACTTAAAACTGAATTCAAAATTATTTGAGGTATTTATTAATGAAAGTAACAAACAAAAGAAATGGATTAATAACCAAATAAATTATTTAACTCGATCAAAATTAATTAAAAAATCCTCAAAAATTGGAGTTGTTGGAATAAGTTATAAGGATAATACAAATTCTATAAAAAATTCACCATCTTTGAAAATACTAAGTATTTTAAAAGATTATAATTTGATTTGTTATGACCCTCTATTGCAAAATTTAAAATTAAATTCTCTTAATATTAAATGGTTGAATTTAAAGTTACTTATTAATAGATGTGATGTATTATTTATAATGCATAAAAATATTCAAATTAATACTTTATTAGACAAAAAAAATAGTAAAATTAAAAATAAAGTAATAATTGATCCTTATAATATAATAAAAAATACTATAAAAAATAATATTATATATCATGATTCCCTATAAAAATAATATTTTACTTTTTGGAGGTTCAGGCTTTTTAGGAAATAATTTTTCAAATCTTCTAAAAAAACAAAATAATAATCATTCAATTATATCTTCTAAAGATATTAATTTAATTGATACAGAAAGTAAATCTAAACTGACTGATCTTAATAATTGTGAAAATTGCATTTTAATTTTCTTTTCTGCATTAACTCCAGATAAAGGAAAAAATATTGATACATATAATAATAATATCAAAATGGCTGAAAACTTTTTGTCAGTCTTTAATGATGAATTTAAAAACAACAACCATATAATTTATATAAGTTCAGATGCTGTATATCCATTAACTATTGAAAACATTGAATTTGATACATATCCATCACCTACAGATTTATATTCTTCAATGCATCTCACTAGAGAAATTATGTTTAAAAATGTTTTTAAAAGAAATCTGACAATATTGAGACCAACTTTAATCTATGGTTATGGTGATACTCACAATTCATATGGTCCTAATCGTTTCTTTAGACAAATGCTTGATAAAAATGAAATCAATATTTTTGGTGAAGGATCGGATGTTAGAGATCATCTTTATATAAATGATTTGTGTAGAATTATATATGAAATTATAAAAAATAAAATTTATGGAACTTTAAATTTAGCTACTGGAAATTCCATTTCATATTCTGATTTAGCTTTAATATATAAAAATATGTTCAAGGAAATAAAAATAAATAAAATTCCTGTTAATAATCAAAAAACTGTTAGGTATTTTAACGTTAAATCTTTTTTAGATAGTATTAACTATTCAGTTAATAGTTTAGAGGACAATTTAGCTGAATATTCCAAATTGTTAGGGATTAAGTAATTCTTTTCTTATTAATATAAAACCATAAAGCTAATTGATCATAAGGTACAAAATTATTTTTACTTTCTAAATTTTTTTTCATATCTTCTAAATTTAATATTTTATATCCTGCTCCCTCACCAAGTTTAATAATTTTTTTTGTAAGTAAATTAACCCTACATATATAAATATATCTTAAAATTATTTTTTTTTTGAAATCAAATGAAATTTTCATAAAATATTTAATATCAGAAGGTGTAAAACCTATCTCCTCATATATTTCTCTTTTTAAAGCATTTATATATGATTCATTTTTATTTTTTGCACCACCAAACAAACCGAGATGACCAGGAAAAAAAATCGTTTTTTTTAAATCTCTTTTTTGTAATAAAAAGTTATTTTTTTTATCAATTATTATTGCCGCAGAAGCATTATCTGTGTTAAGTTTCACTTTATTAATTTAATATCAATATTTAATATTTTATCTATAATAATTTTTTACAATCATGCTGGTAAGTCTTAATAAAATATTTTTATTTATAATTTTTCTCTTACCTCCTATGCTAATAACTGGTCCCGCTATTCCAGATATAATTATAACTTTATCTGCAATATTTTTTTTTAATTCAATATATATTTTATGATACTCGCTCAAATTATTCTCTAAAAAAATACCCTATTTGGTTATTGGTAGGAATTATTTTTTATTTTGGCTCAAATATTAGTTCTATCTTTGCATATGATAATGTTGGTCATTCTCTTTCAAGTTCATTACCTTACATTCGTTTTATTATTTTTAGTTTTTTGATAATTTATTTTATTTTAAAAATCCCATTGAACTATTTTATAATTGTAAATATTATTGGATTATCCATTTTTTTGGTTTCTATAGATATCTGTTTTCAATTTTTTTATGGTTATGATGTTTTTGGATTTCCCTCAACTCCTGAGAGAAATGCTGGTCCATTCGGCGATGAACTTAAAGGAGGTTCATACATATCAAAACTTTACATTCCAGTATTTTCTGTTTTTTATTATTTTTCATTGACGCATAAAATCTATAAAAAAATTTGTATTATTTTATTTTTAACTTGTTTCATGGGTATTTTTTTATCTGGAGAGAGAGCAGCTATAATTCTATTTTTATTTTCTAATATTGTTTTTCTTTTTCTTGTTTATTTGTCAGATTTAAAAAAATATATAGTAATTTTATCCTCAATTTTTATTACACTATTGATGACATCTAATTTTTTCTTATCAGATAAATTTAAAGATAGATATTTTGTTACCACATTAAATGAAATTAGCAGTATTAATAATATTATTAATAGTCATTACGGAGCTCATTATCTAACTGCATATAATATATTTTTAGATTACCCACTAACAGGAGTTGGACAAAATAATTTTAGAAATATATGCAGTCATGAAAAATATTCAAAATTAAAATCTGCTAGAATTAATGACCGTTGTTCAACTCATCCTCATAATTATTTTATTCAGATTTTATCTGATTTAGGGTTTATAAATTTTATTATTTTTCTAGTCTTAATA
>MDTB01156874.1_pt1 | contig 34318 bp, 32 predicted proteins | sample 811161 | NCBI WGS metagenome assembly MDTB01 (sample SAMN05326650, study PRJNA326480) | marine metagenome | isolation source: seawater | place: Mediterranean Sea | collected 2009 | reverse complement strand
CTCAGCAGTTTGTTATCCGTGCTGTAGTTTTCAATGGAGATATCTTCAGCGGAAAGGCCACTGGCAAAGAAAAGCGTAACAACGATAGCTAGTAATACTCTCATTCTGTTTCCTCAAATGATTTGCCCTAGGATAACGCAGTGCAGAAATATGTGGAGTCTAAAATTTTGGTACTAAAAATGGTACTAAATTTAAAAAAATAAAGTCACTATATGAATTAAAACAATGACTTAATGGATAATAATGGCGGACAGACAGGGATTCGAACCCTGGAGACGGCTTCCCGCCTACACACTTTCCAGGCGTGCGCCTTCGACCACTCGGCCACCTGTCCGATGCAACTAGCTTGTAGCGCTTTTGTTGCGCGCATGGCAAGGAGAAAGGCACAAACTGTAAAAATCTCAGTTCACTGCTCTAGTATGAGGTGAAGCCGTCTGTTTTGACGCCCTTTCTTTTCGATTTTGGATATACGAACTCGCCCAATTTCACTCGTGTTTAACACATGTGTTCCACCACAAGGTTGCAGGTCAATCTGATTTTCAGCCTGCCCAATCCGAACTAATCTGACCATACCAGCTCCTTTAGGTGGCTTAACTGACAAAGTCTTAACAAGTGAAGGACTAGCGTCAAGCTCTTCTTCCGTAATCCAAGTTTCACTGATGGATAGACCATGCGAGATTACTGTATTTAGATTATTACTTATCACTTCTTTGTCGTCTGGTGCCTCGGGCATATCAAAGTCTAGTCGGCTTTTTTTAGCTGTAATTGCTCCTCCAGTTACCGGCAGTGGAACTACAACAGACAAAAGGTGAAGCGCCGTGTGCATATGGCGATATCGTCTATACCAATCTAGAACTTGAACCACGTCTACACCTACATCAGGACAAACTTCACTCTCACCAGGCATACAAATTAATTCACCATTTTTGCCTTTAAACGTTGTTTCAATTTTTGTTTTACCACCGGACCATAACAAGAAACCGCTGTCACCGGGTTGTCCGCCAGAAGTTGCATAAAAAAGGCTTTGATTAAGAACAATGCCACCTTCATCGGTCCGAGACGAAACAACTGCCGGCGCCTCTTTCATGTAGCTGTCTTCAAGAAACAATAATCGCGTCATGGCCCTCCCTGTCCACTAAAAGCTTCAGGATTTCTTATCCAAATATCGCGCTGTGCGAAGGGGATTTCGATACCCTCTTCTTGGAATCTGACCACAATCTGGTGATTAATTTCTGATTTGACGCTGAGCACCCAGTTCACATCTCTCAAAATCGCGCGAATTTCAAAATCAAGGCTATCTACTCCAAAACCTTGAAATACAATCGAGGGCCCAGGATTTTGCAACACCATCGGATGAGCCTCTACGATTTCTTTTAGTATATCGGTGACATGTCGGGTGTCTGTGCCATAAGCCACCCCAACAGGAATTATCAAGCGTCCAATAGTATTACCGCGTGTATAGTTGGTCACAACGCCAGACACCAAGTCCGCATTTGGTACTATCACATCACTGCGATCAAACGTTTCGATACGAGTTGATCGAACGGAAATATTACGTACATAACCCATCTTTCCACCTACTTCAATCCAGTCACCTTCACTTACAGGGCGTTCAATCAGAAGTATTATACCTGATACAAAATTTGAAACTATGTTTTGAAGCCCAAAACCTATTCCCACAGAAAGTGCCCCTGCAACAATTGCAAGAGAGGATAGATCGATTCCTGCGCTAGAAATCGCTGCAACGGCCGCAATAAAGATACCCAAATACCCAACACCCGATGTAATGGCCGTTTGGGCGCCAATTTCAATCTTAGTTTTGGGGAGCACAGCGCCTCTGAGGGTCGATTGCAAAAGACGTGTCGCCATGTAACCGACAGTAAAGATAACTACAAATGTAAGAAGGTTTATTGGTGAAAGACGTGCTTCACCGATGGGAATACCTTTCTGGAAGGCATTCCATATCTCGACTAAGTCAACTGACCGAGCACCCCAAATCAAAGCTAACACTGGTAAAGCTAATAGGAACAAAAAGAATCCGATCAAAATTGGGAGTAACGCATCCTGGGTCGGCTCAACGCCTTTATCCATTATGGCAATATAAATGTCGCCTACCAACACCTGAAGCAAATATACAAACGCAAGCAATGCCAAAGTTTGGACAAAAGGATAGAATAATGCTTCGGACGCATTCATAAATCCAACCACCGCCAAAACGGGAGACGCAACTGCAATGAAATTAGACAACCGCCGTAGCACAGCCATCAGGCGCCACTTAGCTGGTTGGACTTGCGGTAGATCCATTTCATAGCTAGTTGTCTGTATTGGCGCAGCGAACCTAATTTTCCCCAATTGGAAAATTGCAAAAGACCCAATTATGATAAGTATAAAATTAATGATTGCATCAGTCTGATCAGAAAAAACCTCGTAGTCTGAAACAATGCCATAATAATGCCTTGCAACCATTACACTACCAAGCATGCCAAAAAAGAAAACACCATTTCCACCCGCAATTTTTGGTACAGTAGGCAAGCTTGCATTAGGTCCCGTCATAAGCCGTTGAGCCAGCCAAATAGGACCAAATATCCAGAGCGGCCAATTGATAAAAAAGCTGTCCCAATTACCGCTAAAGGCAGCTGAAAGTAACAAGCTGCCCCGGACTTCAAAAATACCGCTGACTTCGATCGTGTTTATTAGATAACAAAGTCCAGCTACTCGTAAAAACATCACCATAAGGGTTAAACTGAATCCAGCAAGCCGCGTCTGCTCTTCAGACCAGGGCCAGAATAATTCAGCGAGCCGTTTAACAATCATATTCGCGCCGAAAAGCATGATTAGCGAAATGATTGTCCGGATGAATAAATTGACACCCTGTTTACTTAGTGACTTAAATCTACTTTCGGAGATAAAAGTTGCTGTGATTTCTCGCCTTAAACCAGAATGAAAATTCTTCAATTCACTCCAAGCATTTGGCCAAGCCAGAAAGTTCAGTGGCGATTTACCAAGATGTACCAAAGCCGAAGCCTGCTGAGCCCGAGTGATCTGATCAATTTCTTTGATAAGCCCATCGGCTTTTTTAAGAGCTTCTAGTACTTTCGCAGCAGGTGCTTTTAGACGAGCTAGTTTTTCCTCTAGCTCGCGTCTTCGATCTTCAAGCGGGTCAATGGCGTTATCCGCTGGCAACGGACCTAAAGCTTCAATCTGCGAAAGTACTGTCGAAATAGGTGTTTTATTCAGATCACTTGCACTTTGAAACAGCGTCCGCCAATCGGCAACCTGCTTGCGAAGGCTTTCTGAAACATTTCTACTTTCCAGTTGCCGCTCTACATGCTTTGCCTGTTTCGCCCAAAGTTCAAAATCAATCTCAATACTTTGAGCCGCTCCAAAGTTGGTAAAAAAGGCATATAAGAGTAATGCTATGGCGCCTATCTTTTGCCTCATCGTTCACCTTTCCTAAGTATCCTCAAAAACTGCCACAATCTCCCGCGATGATCGCTCCAACCATGCTGGTAATGGAAGACCATTATCGCGCAAAAATTCTACATTGAAGAGTTTTGATTGATATCTTGTACCGAAGTCGCAAAGAATTGTAACGATTGTATGCCCCGAGCCAAGTACTTTGGCCATTTTAACCGCTCCAGCGATGTTAATGCCAGAACTGATGCCAAGACATATACCTTCGTTGTCAAGCAAATCGAAAATCAACGGTAAAGCTTCATAATCATGGACCTGATAACAAGCATCAGGAATTAAGTCTTGAAGATTCTTTGTTATTCTACCCTGCCCAATGCCCTCTGAGATTGACGCACCTTCTGCCATCAAATGCCCATTTACATAATGAGAAAACAGCTTAGAGCCCATCGGATCAGAAAGGCCAATTTTGACCCCTTTGGGTTGCAAGGCCAAGGCTACTCCCGCAAGCGTACCTCCTGACCCACAGGCGCAAATGAACCCATCCACTTGTCCTTCTGTTTGCTCCCAAATTTCCGGCCCCGTGCCTTCGATATGCGCCTGTCGATTGGCCAAATTGTCAAATTGATTAGCCCATATCGCTCCATTTGCTTCAGTTTTGTTTAATTCTTCCGCAAGCCGCCCCGAATACCGCACATAATTATTAAGGTTGCTGTATGGTACCGCTGGTACTTCGACCAATTTAGCACCAGCAAGACGGATCATGTCCTTCTTTTCCTGACTTTGAGTTTCAGGAATCACAATCACTGTTTTGAAACCGAGTGATGCGCCTACCAAAGCCAGACCAATCCCTGTATTTCCAGCAGTTCCTTCAACTATAGTTCCACCAGGCTTGAGATTTCCGCGAGCAATTGCATCACGAATTATAAATAGTGCCGCTCGATCCTTAACCGACTGGCCCGGATTCATAAACTCCGCTTTTCCTAGTATAGTGCACCCAGTTAATTCACTTACCTGCCTCAATTTGATAAGGGGCGTATTGCCAATTGCCGCACTAAGGTCTGCTGCGAAGTCCATTCAGTAAAACTCCGGAATGATTTTGGTTTTTTCTATATCTAGTTTGACTATTTAGAAATCTCAAGAAGCTCGGAAAAAATCCCACAAGCCACAAAAACAACTACCAAATGTCTATTTTGCAATTATTTGGCGATGATAAAAATTTTAGAAGCTACCAACCTGATCGCGCCGACACTCTTCCTTAAAAAAAGTAACGACAAATATCTTAAGCGATACACTTTAAATTTGTTGCACAAATTAAAGACAGTTCAAAAACAAAATTGCAGTCTAAAGATTTGCGTTAGTACTGGGGTTAAACACCGTTATTTGTGAAACGTCACATGATCCGCTAGAAAAGGTAGAGGCACAAGATGTAAGATACATATTCCACATTCTTCGAAATCGATCGTCAAAACCCATATCTGCTACTTGATCCCATTTTTCGTTAAATTCTTGATACCATCGCCGCAAAGTCATGGAATAGCTTTGGCCAAATTCTATTGATTTCACAAATTGAAGCCCGGCTCGTTCAATTTCCTGACGAAGGACGTTCGGGCTGGCCAACATACCACCCGGAAAAATATACTTTTGAATAAAATCAACGCCTTTACGGTATATCTCCCACCTTTCCTCCCCCACGGTGATTATTTGCAACGTAGCAGATTTTCCTGGGTGGAGACAATCGCGTAAGGTAGAAAAGTATGCAGGCCAGTACTTTTCTCCGACGGCTTCAAACATTTCTATACTGGCGACACCATCGTATTTTCCAATTTCGTCCCTGTAGTCTTGCAATTTAAATTGAACTTTATCCTGTAATCCTTTATTTTTTATTCTTTTTCTGGCAAATTCTAATTGCTCATTACTAATAGTCAAACCAGTAACACAAAGCCCTCTCTGCTCTGCAGCGTATTCAGCAAAACCGCCCCAACCACAGCCAATTTCAAGCACGTGGTCACCAGGAGTTACTCCCATTTGATCGACCATCGACGCGTATTTTGCAGTTTGAGCTTTTTCAAGACTTTCTTGCCCCGTTTTAAATAAAGCAGATGAATATGTCATTGTCTCATCTAGCCATAATTTATAAAAATTATTACCTAAATCATAGTGATAGCTAATATTCTTAAGTGCCTGGCGTTTTGAATTGCGATTTAGCCAGAAGCGGAATTTCTCATAGGTACGCACCAATTTCATTCCCGGAAAACCGTCATAGACCTCATCATTGTCCGAATGAACCCAGTCCATAAAAGCTTGCAAGTCAGGTGTCTTCCAGCCACCCTCTAAATAAGCCTCACAAAAACCAAGATCACCTTCCCGGATCAAACGCCCAAAAATATCGTTGTCGTTTACTTCAATCACTGCGACAGGACCTAGATTTTTACCCTCAGCACGAAAAACTCGTCCATCGGGCAAAACAAAATCAATGCGCCCGTTGTTCATTTTTCTAACCCCATCAAAAACTTGAACGAAATATCGGGGTAACCTAGTTTGACTTTTTGTTGACGTCAGATACATGTTCATTCCCTAAATACTTCGGCTTTTGTATGCATCGAGAGCCCGTTTTCGTCCTTCGCTCATTGTTACAATGGGATTACAATAACTCATAGTCGAATTCAATTTCCAGTTTTTCGGTATCGCATCAAAAAAATCTAAAGCCGTTTCGGGAGAATCGTTCGAAAGTTCGGCAACCCAACGTTGAACATATTTTCCGCTTGGATCAAATTTTTGCAACTGTGTTTCCGCATTAAAAATCCGAAAAAAAGGTGTTGCATCCGGCCCTGAGCCAGAGGACCACTGCCATCCCATCGCATTACTTGCGGGATCCCAATCAACAAGACACTCCTCGAACCATCTCTGTCCTATTTTCCAATGGAACATGAGATGCTTGGTAAGATATGAGGCAACAATCATCCGACCCCTGTTGTGCATGCGTCCCGTTACATACATTTCCCGCATTGCAGCATCAACGAAGGGAATACCAGTGCGACCTTGCTTCCAAGCTAGTACGTGTGGGGCAGATTCATCAGTTTTCCATGGAAACTGATCCCAATCAGATTTCCAATTTTCAGACAAAATATGGGGAGTGTGATACATAAGATGATAAGCAAACTCACGCCACGCCAACTCTTTAAGAAAAATTTCAGCTCCCTCACCAAACTTCTCCAACACAACTCGACAAGCATGCCAACATCGCGCAGGACTTATCTCTCCAAGCGCCAAGTTTTCGGACAGATCAGATGTTGCGGGTCTAGATGGAATATCTCTCAAGTGCTTATAATCTTGCACGTTGTGTGCAATGAAGTCGTCAAGGCGTTTATGTGCCGCCGCTTCACCAACCCGCAAATAGGGCTCTACGACATCAGCGCCTCTATTCATTGCATCAGCTAGGCACCAAGTCTCAAGGATATCAGAGCTTGGCCATTCCGAAGGAGTTTGTATAGATTTGGGTGAGGGCAGTTCTTCAGTTACATTCCGCTGTCTCACATTATTCCAAAACGGTGTATAAACACGATAATATGACCCACCACCAGTTTCAACAGACCAAGGTTCAAAAAGTAGCATCCCTTCAAAACTCTTCACCTCAAGCCCGCGTGCTTTTAATGTTTTTTTAATTTCGACATCGCGCATACGAGCTTTTGGTTCATACAACCTGTTCCAAACAACACTCCGAGCTCCAGTTTCTGAGATTAATTGATCAAGTACCGCTTGCGCATCACCAGCACGCAAAATCAGGCGAGAAGATACAGCATTATAGGACCTTTTCAAATATTCAAGACCTAGCCCCAAACGCCATTTTGATGCTGCTCCTAATCCAGCGGGTAATTCATCATAAATGAACACAGGAATTACAGGGCGGCCACTCGCAACGGCATATGAGAGGGCGCCATTATCGCTTAACCTTAAGTCACGGCGCATCCAGTAGATTATCGGTGATTGCAAAGCTCAGTCTCTTACTTCTTTCGTTTTAATACGATTTGAAAAAGCTTCCTAGATCAAATAATATCATCTAAAGCATTAATAAGACGCAAAATCTCACTTTTACTCGTGTAATGCACAAAGCTCATGCGAAGAACCCCCTCATCCGCGTCAATGCCCATAGCCTCTAGAGGGCGAACGCCATAAAAATTATCAGCCCCAACGGCGATATGCCTCTCTGCTAGTCGTTCGGCAATAGTCCGAGGTGAATTTTGCGTTTTCACGGCAAACGTGGGAGCCCGCTCTTGAGCTTTTTCAGGCCCGAGTAACCGCAAAGAGTTTTTACTAGTGATATAATCAAGTAATGGTTGCATCAAATCTTCTTCGCATGCCCTCACTAAGTCATGTACGGCTTTTCCTTTTTCTGAAAGAGCTACATTTTCGTCAAAGTGATGATCATGAAGCGCCTCAAAATAATCAACAATGCCCGCACAAGCCGCAATTTGAGCATGATCGGGACCAGCAGGCGTAAAGCGTTTTGTAATATTAGTCGCATTAAAGTGATGGCCTTGATTAGGAAGTTTTTGCGCCAAGTCTCTTGTTATGGCCATTATGCCCTGATGAGGTCCATATGTTTTGTAAGAAGAAAATAGATAAATATCGGCGCCTAATTCTTTAACATTAGGAATGCCGTGAGGTGCATAGCTCACGCCATCTACGCAGGTATATGCACCTACTTGATGAACAGTCTTAATAATTTCTACTACTGGATTTATGTCTGCAATTATGTTGGAGCAATGCGGAAAGCACACAAGACGGACTCTGTCATCTAGTAGATTTTCTAGATCTTTTATATCAAGTCGACCTGTCTCGTGATCTACACACCATTCCCGCACCTCGACCTCTGTTTCAGCTAAACGTCGCCATGGACCAGAATTAGCTTCATGATCTTGATTAGTCACAACAATAGCCTCACCTTCTTTCATCATTTGACGAAAGGCTTGCGAAAGCACATAGGTATTTTGCGTTGTAGACGGTCCGAAACTTAGTTCGTCTGTCTCTATACCCATCATTTTAGATAGACGCGCGCGCGCCTCATCCATTTCGGCACCACCAAGTTTGGATGGACGGGCCGGCCAGTAAGGTTGCATCTTCCTTTCACGATAAAAGCGCTCTAATCGAGCAATTACCTGTACGCAGGCGTATGAGCCACCAGCATTTTCAAAAAAAGCTAGATTTTTCCCGTCTGGCGTTAGGAATGCTGGAAATTGCGCCCTGACAAAATCGATATCAAAGGTCATTTCTATATCTTTTCTTAAGTTATTGGTTCAACCTCATAAAAGACATAAAAATTGCTAAAAGAAAATCTATTTACGAACCTACACCAAATAAAAAGCTAGTTTTCTAAAATAATAAGAGCCTCCTTAAATCCTCAAGAAGGCTTTAAGTTATAGATATAATGAAACCTATTTCACGAAGCGCCCTGCCCCTTTTCAGTAGCATTAACCAAACATGCCATATTACCATATGGATGCTTGTTTTGATACATTAACTGATGGGCGGCTCCTATTTCATCAAATGAATATGTGGCCGACAAGCAAGGATCGACTTTGCCCGAAATTAGAAGTTCATTCACAGCTTCTGATTGCTCATCATTCGCTAGATGTGAACCCTGGAAGCGTTTTTGCATCATCCAATGATATCGTAAATCCATCGTTATGTTGTAACCAGTTGTCCCAGCACATATGACAACCATGCCGCCCGTGTCACATAAGAACCCGGAGGTTGCAAGTGTTGCCTCTCCGGGATGTTCGAAAACAATCTTTGGATTTTTACGCTCACCAATGATATCCCAGATTGCCTTACCAAAAGAGCGTGCGCCTTTAATGAAGTCACCATATTCTGGCTTCGTTGTGTCAGGCATCGGTCCCCAATGATCAAAATCATTTCTATTGATCACGCCAACCGCACCTTTATCAAGACAGAACTGGCGTTTATCTTCATCAGAAATAACTGCAATCGGTTTTCCTCCTAGTGCCGAAACAATTTGTAACGCCATTGCACCCAGACCGCCGGCTGCGCCCCATACGAGAACAACATCACCTTTTTCTACCGTATGTGGGGCCCAGCCCATAAGCTGACGATAGGCGGTTGACGCACAAAGCATATAACAACCAGCTTCTTCCCATGTCAGATGCTGTGGCTTTTTCTTAATCTGATGTGATTGTGCTTTGGCAAACTGGCAATATGATCCATAGTTTGTTTGATATCCCCAGATGCGAACCGATGTGGCGAGCATTGGATCCTTACCTGAAAGTACCCACGGATCGTCAGGCTCCCACCAGCCAGAGTGAACGACGACTTCTTCTCCAACTGAAACATCTTTTACATCTTCGCCGACAGCCCAAATGATGCCAGAAGCATCGGAGCCTCCGGCATGAAAATCTTCGGGTTCACCCTTTTTTTGACGTTCTTTAATGACATCGATGGGATAGCCCAAGGCAGCCCAAACATTATTATAGTTAATGCCTGTAGCCATTACGTACACCAAAACGTCCTTAGGCCCAATGCTTGGTGTGTCAATCACCTCCCGTTTCCAGGCGGTTTTAGGTTCTCCAAAACGATCTTGGCGCACCATAAATGCATGCATCTTTGGAGGAACTTCTCCGATGGGGGGCATGTCCCCCAAATCATAGAGCTCTTTTGAAGCCATTTTTTTCTCCTTAAATTATATCCAAAACTTTTCTCTTACAGTCGCGCCACGCACTCCTCGTTTTGTATGTACTTCGATGCGCGTTCCTGCATTCCAATGAGATTTGTCGATCATTCCAATCGAAACATTTGTTTGAAAATCGGGCGACCAAGCTGCAGAAGCAATCAACCCAACTTTTTGACCATCACCATAGACGTCCCATCCGGCCCCGTTGTGAGGCAAATCACCCGGGCCATCGATTTCAACAGACCGGATTTGACGTTTGGGACCCTCTAATTTCTGCCTTTCTATTTCTCTTTTGCCTATATAATCGGCAGGCGAATTACAAAAACGAGATAATCCAGATTCTATTGGAGAATTATCTCTTCGCATATCTGATCCATAACTCAGCAGTCCACCTTCAATCCTTTCAATAAGGTTGGGACACCCAACACGAGCACTTAGATCTCTACCTTTTTCAAGCAACAGGTTGCCCAGAGGTAATCCATAATGACCACCATCCACGTAGATTTCGAATCCCCCCTGCTTCGACCAACCGGACCGCGCCACCACAAACTCCGTGTCCGAAAAAGGTAATCTCTTATAGCGGAAAAATCGGATATCACGAACCTCATCACCAAAAACCCTTGCCATCAAGTCTTCAGCCTTGGGCCCTTGCACTGCTAGCGGCGAGACATCAGGTTCCTCAATTTCCACATCAAACCCTTGACCTATAGCCAATCCAAGTGCCCACTGCAACAAGTCACCATCTGCAAGCGAAAGCCAGTAGTGATCCTCCGCAATTTTTATCGCAACAGGATCATTTAACATGCCCCCATTATGGTCACATATGGGCATATAATAACACTGATCCTCCGCCATTTTATCCATATCCCGCGTGCTCATTTGGCGCATCAGCCTAAGTGCATCAGGCCCCTTAATACTGACCTGACGTTCAACAGCCACATCCCAGATTTGCACATGTTCTTTTAAATGACGATAATCTGCTTCGTAGCTTTCATAGTAGCTTGCCAGCAACATATGATTATAAACAGTGAAAGCTTTAGCACCTGCAGCTTCTACAAGTGCAGAAAAAGGTGTTCCCCTAATTCGGCGGGACGGAATTATACCGGCCATTTAGCGAGGGCCATGCCAATGAATTGGACAAATTTCCGCAGATTTTCCTTCAAAGTCCCAAACGCGACCGTAATCACGGACACGTGAACGTAGACCTCGCGCTGCAATCACATCTGGTCCCATCCAATACTGAGTATTACTAACCATCACAGGGTGCTCTGGGCTAGCTCCTTGAAGCATTTCAATTTCACCCTGAATTTTACGTCCTATATTGATGGAACGGCGATTCCCATCCCTTACTATTTCGATCTTTTCCCTCTGCGCCCCGATAATCTCCGACACAAGCATCGTAAAGAGACTGGTTGTTCCCCCTGCCTGACCACTAAAAATTTTGAGCAGACCATTGTATGCATCCTCTGAAGCTCGTTCATCGATGTAGGCTGCGACTTTCCAATTACCTTCACTCATACGCCCTGGAATATCAACTAGTAGCCCAATATTCAGTCCGGAAAGATCTGCATTTTCGAAATGCCCTTCGTCAATAGCAACGGCCATCCAAGTATGGCAATACCCTTCTGTTGGAGGGTATGCTCCCAAAGATACAACGCAAGGGCAAAAAACGGTACATGAGCAATTGAGGAACAATTCACCTTTAATCTCCCAATTAGTTGGTTCAACACGCTTTTTGGTGCTGGTTGGCATTCTGTTGTCAATCCGAGATTTGGTGGAAATTGCCTTTGATGTGAAATGTTTTACCATGCCTCAAATCAATCCTTTTACTTGATACGTCCAAGCTGCGCAGCCGAACCCTGCGAGAATTAGAAGGATGCCCATAGGACGAACTATTCGGTGCCCGATTTCCGGCAACTTTTCTATAATCATAAACAAAGTGGCCAGTCCCATCCACAAAAAATTCATAACACCGCCGGCAAAACCAAGCACCATAAAAAGCCAACAGCATCCAACGCAAAAAGCGCCAAGACCAAGTCCCATACGAATACCACCGCCAAAACCATTTTGCCAGTGGCCAATAAAATACATCATAGGGCTATGACAAACGCCGTGGCACACTTCTTTTGCTCGGGTAAATTGATAAGCACCAGCTACTACGAGAAGTAACGCAGAGACCCAGAAAGATTTTACCAGGCCCATCATGTCAACAAATTTGAACGACAATAGCAACAGCTGAACAGTCGTAATGACGATGGCAAAAACTACCCAGACAATTGAGTAGCCTAGTAAAACGCCTATCCATCCGACCCGCGTACCATTTGCGCTGACCATTAGTTCCTCATAAATCTTAAGACTTGGCACCATCGTAGGAAGCATCATCGCGGCCATCATAACCGCCCACATCCCAAACAAAGGAAGAAAGCGGGTCATTGGCATATCCATATTCATGTCGCTTGCCATTGATGGCATCGAACCCATCGAATTTGTGACCTCAGATGAATTCATTGCATTAATTTTCGCAGATTTTTCATCAGAAGATTTAGAGCCCATTTCACTAGAATTCATATCATCAGAGCCATTGGAGGGTATTATTTCTGTTGAAGACCCAATTTTCATGACGGGGGAAGATTTCATCTCAGACATCGAGCCCATGTTGGACATCGAATTCATCTCGGACGTGGACGATTCCATTGACATACCACGACCAAACAAATCCATGTTCATCGACAAGCTCATCGAGTAAAGGTATGACCAAGAAGCTATGATGATTGTAAAAAATACAAGCCAGTAAGCACCGCGCACCGACATTCTCTCCGGACTATCCATTTTTTCCACCGACCCGTGAGTTGTCCGTGATTCTTTGAAAATCACTTGCGTTTTAAATGTCAGACTTTTAAATGTATGACAAATGAAAATTGAACGAAATGACGCTACGGCGGATTTGTCTGCACAGATAGCCACAGCAATTCGGGATGCTATCGTCTCAGGCCAGCTACCTGTCGATGAACGCCTACCCTCAGAAGCCGAACTTGCCGAGGAATTCCAAGTATCCCGCTCCACTGTTAGGGAGGCTTTGAAAAGATTGGCAGCGCAATCACTTATACGAACTCAACGCGGGGCTTTTGGGGGGGCATTTATCAATCGGATCGCATTCGAAGATGCTTATGGCCAACATGTGACCACTTCAACTCTTCTGTTATCGATGAATGCAGTGAGTTTTGATGTAGCTTGTGAGGCACGCTTCGCGATGGAACGCGCTTGCGCTCCTTTTGCGGTGAAAAGGCGCACGGCAGATCACTTGGCAACAATGCGCGCCGAAATTCAAAAACAGTCACAGCCTGGACTAAGCGATGAAAGCTGGTGTGCTTCAGATGTCGCCTTTCATCGCGCTTTTGTAGATTCAGCCGGCAACCCTGTAATTTCATATCAATTAGCCGGATCTGTCGAAGCGATGCAGCCCTTGATGAATATGATCACCTTTACGGCCCGTAACCGGGAGAAGATCATTCTGTTACATACCGAAATCGCAAATTATTTGGACCTAGGGGATCCAGGCGCCGTGGAAAAAATACTCATTAAACTTAGCGACTACACTAAAACTTTGGCATATGATGTAATTGCAGCAAAGGATAAGGAGAAGAGAGCCTAATTTGGATCAATGTCATTTAATTAGACCTACAAATAGATCTGCACGATTAACCATTCGTTTTAATTGACGCATTTTTTGTGAAAACTAACTTTTTTCTAACCAACAACTAAATTGATTACTCAGCGGCAACAGAGTCTTGCTGTAATATTTCTTTAAGGTAATTCCCAGTGTAGCTTTTTGCTATTTTTACGATGGACTCTGGCGTTCCTACACCAACAATCTCGCCACCGGCGTCACCGCCCTCAGGACCAATGTCCACAATCCAATCTGCCGTTTTTACCACGTCCAAATTATGCTCAATTACAAATACCGAATTGCCCTGGTCAACCAATTCGTGCAAAACTTCTAGAAGTTTACGTACATCCTCAAAATGCAACCCAGTTGTGGGCTCATCCAAAATGTAAAGTGTACGCCCAGTAGAACGTTTCGACAACTCTTTAGATAACTTCACGCGCTGCGCTTCCCCGCCAGAAAGCGTAGTAGCCTGTTGACCGACTTTGATATAGCCCAACCCCACGCGCACAAGCGCATCCATCTTTTCTCGTATAGAAGGCACTGCTTTGAAAAATTCCTGAGCGTCTTCAACTGTCATATCAAGCACATCCGCGATACTTTTTCCTTTGAATTTTATCTCTAAGGTTTCGCGATTGTACCGAGCACCTTGGCAAGTTTCACATGTAACATATACATCGGGTAAGAAGTGCATTTCGATCTTTATTACACCGTCTCCCTTACAGGCCTCACACCGTCCACCCTTAACGTTAAAACTGAAACGCCCAGGTTTGTAGCCACGTGCCTTTGCCTCTGGCATACCTGAAAACCAGTCCCGGATTGGAGTGAAAGCACCAGTGTAAGTGGCAGGGTTAGAACGTGGCGTTCGTCCTATGGGACGTTGATCAATATCTATCACTTTGTCGAGATACTCGAGGCCCTTGATCGTTTCACAGGGAGCAGGGGTCTGCTTTGCTCCATTTAACTTCATGGATGCAGTCTTAAACAATGTTTCGATCGTAAGAGTTGATTTTCCACCCCCTGAGACACCTGTAACGCAAACAAATTTCCCAAGTGGGAATTCCACGGACACATCCTTCAAATTATTCCCACAAGCATTTACTACCGTAACTGTTTTTAAATTGCCGGATCGGCGCTCGATTGGAACCTCAATTTGGCGCGTACCATTTAGATATTGTCCAGTGAGAGACTGTGGATCAGTGGCAATATCCTGCGGTCTACCATGGCTCACAACCTGTCCCCCATGAACCCCGGCCCCGGGTCCAATGTCAAAGACGTAATCTGCTTCACGGATCGCCTCCTCGTCATGCTCAACAACTATCACGGTATTGCCCTGATCACGTAGATTCTTGAGTGTCAAAAGAAGCCTGTCATTATCTCTCTGATGCAATCCGATAGAAGGTTCGTCTAATACATAAAGAACACCAGTCAAGCCACTTCCGATCTGGCTTGCCAAACGAATACGTTGGCTTTCCCCACCTGATAGAGTTCCCGCATTCCGACTTAGTGTCAGGTACTCAAGACCCACATTGTTCAGAAAACCAAGCCGTTCACTTACTTCTTTCAAAATAGCGGCAGCAATTTCGTTCTTCTGCTTCGTCAGACTCTCAGGAATATTCTCACACCAGGCAAACGCATCTTTAATAGACATTTGAACAACTTGTCCGATATGTAGCCCCGCTATTCTGACCGCTAATGCCTCTTCCTTGAGACGGTAACCATCGCAACCACCGCAGGGACGGTTGTTTTGGTAGTTTTCAAACTCTTCTCGTATCCAGCTGCTATCTGTTTCGCGGTATCGTCGCTCCATATTCGGTATAACGCCCTCGAAAGCTCGTGACACTTTATAAATGCGCCCCCCTTCATCGTAACGGAATTGGATTTCTTCCCCTCCAGAGCCATAAAGAAAGACATTTTGCACTTGCAAAGAAAGATTTTTCCATGCTGTGTGTGGGGAAAATCCATAATGTTTTGCAATCGCTTCGATAGTTTGAAGGAAATACGGACTTTTTCCTTTCCGCCAAGGGGCTAATGCTCCATCGGTAATCTTTAAAGTATGATCCGGGACGACTAACCGTTCATCAAAAAATAACTCCCTGCCCAAACCATCACATTCTGGGCAAGCACCATAGGGCGCATTAAAAGAAAACAAACGAGGCTCAATTTCCGGGATGGTAAATCCACTAACAGGGCAAGCAAAGTTTTCGCTAAGCGTGATCCGCTCCCCCTCTCCGTCACTTACAACTGTCTCCATTACTGCTATACCATCGGCCAAATCAAGAGCAGTTCGAAAACTATCAGAGAGACGAGTTTCCATACCCTCGCGGATGACAATTCTGTCAACTACAACATCAATATCGTGACGAAATTTTTTATCCAGCTTCGGGGGTTCATCCAATTCGTAAAAAGCTCCGTCAACCTTGACACGCTGGAAGCCCTGTTTCCGCAAGTCAATAAATTCTTTTCTATATTCACCTTTACGATCCCTGACGATTGGCGCAAGTAGATAGGCCCGCGTGCCCTCTTCTAACATGCAGACACGATCGACCATATCTTGCACCTGCTGTGCCTCAATTGGCAATCCAGTTGCTGGGCTAAAGGGAGTTCCAGCGCGGGCGAAAAGTAGCCTAAGGTAATCATAAATCTCTGTTACGGTGCCTACTGTGGAGCGTGGATTTTTGCTGGTCGTTTTTTGTTCGATAGAAATGGCGGGGCTTAACCCAGAAATATAATCAACATCAGGTTTTTCCATCATGTTAAGGAATTGTCGAGCGTAGGCACTAAGCGACTCAACGTAGCGCCGCTGACCCTCTGCATAAACGGTATCAAAGGCCAAAGATGATTTTCCCGATCCAGATAGGCCGGTAATTACCACCAATTCATTACGCGGGATATCAACATCTATAGATTTTAAGTTATGTTCACGCGCTCCCCGAACCTTAATATGTTTTAGTTCAGCCATTTGCCATCCTTTTATCTCGATAAATAGTTAGCGCAAGAATGATAAAACTCCATAACAAAATGTGGACAAAAAAAGAACATTGGGTGCTATTTCCGCCACGGCTATTCTTTCACTCCCTTCCAAAACAAACTTTACATTTTGAGATAAAAGGGATTTCCTAGGAGTCCTGGTGGATTTCGCGTATCAAATAGCAAAGTCAGAAGAAAAGAGAATAATGATGGTCCAAGACTTTAATCTGGTAGCAGATGTTGGTGGAACAAATACCAGATTAGCTTTGAGCGAGGGGAAATCACTTAAACATGAAACGATTAGACGCTACAAAAATAGCTTTACCTCAAGCTTTGAGGAAATTGTAGAGCAATATTTATCCGATATCCCGGTGAGTCAAATACACAGCACTTGCATCGCTGTAGCCGGGCCCGTTCACCAAGGCTGGGCAGAGCTGACCAATATAGATTGGAAAATCCAAAACGATCAATTGAAAAAATTGCTTAATACAAGAATTTCATTTATTATTAATGATATGCAGGCACAAGGTTACGCATTGGCTTCACTCCAAGCGAAAGAGGTCCAGCATGTTTATGGTGCCAAAAACATTGACTTATCAAAAAGAATGCTTGTTTGTGGGATCGGAACTGGTTTCAACATCGCACTTGTACTTCCAACGAATACCAGATTTATTGTTCCTCCTTCTGAAGCAGGGCACGCACGTTTAACCGCTGGAAATTCAATAGAACAAAAAATCGTTGACTATCTTATAAATACAAGGGGCTTTGCTGAAATTGAAGAGGTCCTTTCAGGCCGAGGTATGGCTCTAATTAATTCTGTGCTCTTTCCAAAAAATTCACGTAACTCAGAAGAGATTATCGCGCAAGCTACGAAGGATCCAGAAGCGAAGCAAGTCATCGATATCTTCACCACTATTATGGGGTCATACCTTGGAGATCTTACGCTCACGACATTGCCTGAAGGAGGTATTTTTCTAATCGGTGGTGTATCTAGGGCTATCAGCAAATTTTTAAAAGAAGATACGTTTGGTTTTGGCTTTTGCGACAAAGGCCGGTTTTCGGACTTCAATAAAAACTTCGGTATTCATCTCATAATTGACGACTATGCCGCTCTTAAAGGTTGCGCTAATTACCTTTGTCATGGATCGGGTATAAGTCAGGACCCGAACGTGCTACGCCAATAAAAACCAAAAAACTGCAAATTATGAAATATCCCGCAATCCATAAATATTGAACATGGAGCCCAATCCCTGCATCGATCAACAGGCCAGTTATACCTGGTCCAATGGCAGAACCTAAAACCATCGCAGCCGCCGCTAGCGCTTTGATTGCACCAAGATGACCAGTCCCATAAAATTCCGCCCAAAATGCATTTGGTAGGGTAGCATTCGCCCCGGCTGTAACTGCGAAAAATAACAAACCCAAAACAAGGAGATTGGTGTCGTCACTGAATGAAAAACAAATAAAGGCAGCCACAAGAGGTATTTGAAAATATGGCATTAGCTTTGCAGTGCCAAATTTATCAAGCGCCCAACCAAAAAACAGCATAGCAAGGACACTCCCGCCCGTATAAATTGGTAAAAAGGAAACAAATACAATATGTTCCCAACCTTTTGTCTCAGCATAGTGTGCCTGATGAAAGAAAAATGCCGTTCCAAAAGCGCTCGGCCCCAAAAGAGATGGAACCATAAACCAGAACAAGGGGTGGCGAATAGCCTCAACTCTAGTCCAATGACGCCCCTTCATACCAAGAGAGATATCTTCTTTTGCCAAAGCCTGCGGTGTTCGCTCCTCACGTAATAGGCGCCAGAGGGCAGGAACGGCAAAAATCAAAAGTGTAGCTGCCACAAGCCAAAGCTTTTGCCATGCAAAAAAGCCCATCAAAAAAACAAAAAGCATCGGCAAAAATGCTTCACCAAAAGAAAAACCAAGATTGGCTAATGACAACGCCCTACCACGATTAGCCACAAACCAGCGCGACATTGCGACAACAGCCAAATGTGAACACATGCCTTGGCCAAAAAAGCGCAAAGCAAAGATAATGACAGGTAAGAAAAATGCTGAAGGCAGTCCAGCCATCGCGATAGCGGCACACGCAAATCCGATTAGAACCAAGACGCCTAAAAATCGTGTTCTGAAAATATCCGTCAGAGCACCCGCCCAAATCATAATTATGGCAGAAACCGTTGTACCCAAGGAGTAAATACCCCCCCATGCCGCATGCGAGAGACCAAATTCCGCTCGTATATGACCTCCAAAGATTGAGATGAAAAATGTCTGTCCAAAACTTGACATAAATGTGAGGAGAATTCCTGCGAAAAGCCATGTCACATTACGTTTAAGAAAATTACAAATTGACATTCAAATTTGCACAGTTCGGTTGTTGTGGTTAAAGCATCCCTCTATCTGTGTTTCCGGACGATAGCTACAAGAGAAATTGAAGAAATTTAAGTTCCAACTTCTAAGCCAGCCAAAATTTAAGCTATGCGTGATCGGAAATTAAAAATATCAATTATTCGATTGTGTGAGAAACATACGCAGAAGATAAACTAAACGGCTTGAAAGATACTAATTCAATTTTTCTCAAAAGATTGGCCGCTTGGTGAAAAGGCAAGTGAAGGGGTTTAGCTTTAGTATCCCCTCCCCACGGTAACTTTAGGAAAAATTCGTGGGAATTTTCGCTCCCTTCTCCGCCGAAAAGACTTCAAAGACAGCGGCGAGAATAATTGCTATTGCCCCGAACCATTGAAAAATATTCATTGATTCTTAAGGTAATAAAAGCGATGCACTGAAAATTGCCACCAAAACCTCAGACATCATCAAGACACCAACGCGTCCAGGGTAAAGTATTTGCGAGATCGTCATTAAAACAATGGTTGAAGGCAGCAAAATAATGACAGATGCGACTACAGTGATTGGAAGAGTATCTAAAATATCTCCAAAAGCAGGCACATCGGCATTAAAAATATATTCCGCCAAAAGAGCAGATACGATAATAGTTGAAAGACACTGAAACCACGTAATTAATAAAACAGGGCTTTGTGGCCAGCGCTTCATGCAAGTTGCCCCTATCGCCCAAAACACTCCGGCTGAGACACCATAAATATCACCAATATTGAGCGGTACGGCTTGTTGTATTCCCGGACTTAAAAGACAAAAACAGCCAGCGAGCCCCACCAAGATCGCGGCAACACGTATTTTTGTGAACGGCTCAGAAAGGATTATTAAGCCCAGAAGTGTTGACCAGATCGGTGTAAGATAAAACAATAATGTGGCACGCAACACACTCGTCTCAAGCATAGCAACCGTATAAAACGCTAAACCGATTCCAACAAATATGCCGGCGAAAAGGGCGTGTTTAACTTCATTATTAAAAGCTGCAAGTGGACGCACTATTAAAGGGAATAAGAAGATGGCGGGAAAGATATTCATCAAAACTACTGGCCAGGAGCCGTGGATATCCATATCTTCCAAGGTCCGAATTGGAAGCCAGTAAAGCCCCCATAACGAGGCTGAAAAAACATCACTAGGCTAAGCTTTTTGTCGGAATATGTTTTTACGTTGAAAGAGTTAAACACGAATTTACAATCAAATTTATGATATTAATGTTTTCGCGAGTTTGGTTCACCCGAAAGGTGACGATTTTCAAAACTTTATTCAAGCACGAGCTTTCACAAGGTTAATCGTTGCACTATATCGGATTAAACCGTCTGAGTAGCGGTCTTGAGAATTTTTCACGAAATTTTCATAAATCCGATTACGTAAAGATTTGTCAAGTTCAGCCTCACGTAAAGCTCGAGCCCCAAAGCCGATGTTCATCAAAATTTCAGCATCCTCTTCAGGAAGATCGTTCGTTACAATACTGGTTTCAAGTTCTTTGATATCTATGTCCGAAAAATCCGCCGAATTTAAAACTTGCTTAACGTAATGTATATCGGAAAATGCCAAAGGACCAGGCGCATGTGGTTCGATATCTTTGACGGAACCAACGAAGGATGTTACCACTTCTAGCGGTAGAGAGAAAAATTCATTTTTTTCAAAGGGCGCCCAGCATACAAAGGTCAAGTCAGCGCTGGGAGACATTGCGCTGCGAATATTTCTGAAAGCTTTCACAGGATCGTCAAAAAACATAACACCAAATCGGCTTATTACTGTTTCGAAGTACCCTAGCGGAAATTGGAATGTCTGCGCGTCTGCTTTGATGAAAGAAATCGAAGTTGTGTCATGAATTTTTTCTTGAGCTTTGGATAGCATGGGTTCCGAAATATCTATACCTTTCACCTTGGAGTCTTCCCCCAAAAGCTCTAACAATTTAAGCGTGGTGGAACCGGTGCCACAACCGATATCAAGTCCACTCGAAGCAGAGGTTCCATCAACCGCCCCAAAGAGTAAATCGGTTATGTTTTCCAGTCTCAGGTTCATAACGTCATCATATTTCACCCACGACTGGCCTGGCTTATCGTTCCAAAATTTTCTCTGCCCTTCGTTATCACCGCAATCGATCATAAAATGCGTCCTTAGTTTTAATCTACGTTTGTTGGCCCTTAAAGAGCACTGAAGTAAAAAAATACTCACCAGAATTATTTTTTAAAAAAAATAAACTTTAATCAAAGGTTTCCGTCAACACAATCGTGACACCAGATTTACCAGTTCCTGAAAATACAGAGCCCGAAGTTTTCGAATTGTTATTTTTTATTACAGCATTTCTATGTTTTTGTTGGTTGATCTCTCTTTGGATACACTCCGAGAATGCTTGAGTACCCGATCGGAATCCATAATTTTGGCAGATTTCGGAATAATAAAAGTTGACCTCTTTAACTGATGTTTCGTTGAACCAACGATCGGATCCCACTTGTGGCGCACAGGCTGCAGTTAAAAGTAGGCATTTTAATATTGCACATATTTTCAGGCCGTTGAACCACACTTCCATACTAAGTACTCCGAATATTTCGAAAACAATTTAATGTAAGTAATTCGTTTATAGCATATTCCAACTTCAATATGAATTCCTGTAATAAGAGCGATGTTTCTACCAATCGTCTTATTACTAAAGTACAGGAACATTTTGCCGTATTTTACATTAAGTAGGTTCTAGTGGGGATAACCATGCGCGGCGAACACCAGGAAATTCCAAAACACGTGATGACCTTTTTCAACGAAGTAAACCGGTACATCGAAATTTTGCCCGCTGACTTTAAACAAAACCTGAAACAATACATGCATTTTCTTGCATGGCAAATAACAGAAAATAACTATAACGATTTTCCAGACGAATATTTTTATTCAATTAAAAGAAAATTTATAGAAGCAAAAAGTTGCGTCCTGCATTGAACGTATGAAGGTATAATTAGGTCGAGATGTTTGCGCTTAAAAGCTCAATCAAGTTCTCTTTCTTAAAACGAGTTTTTCGATCAATTATCTGAGAAGTTAAACCAGTCCACTGGGTTTAAATTGTACTCTTCAACTGTACTGCAACCTACTAAAACAAGTGAAAAAGCAACTATAAGAATTGTACGATTCAATTTATTTCCTTTCTTAATATTCTGACGTGATAGTACAGATTAGATGGCTTCACTCAAGTCGAATTTTTCCATTTATGAATGGCCTGTATAGAAAATTTTGCAACGTCCAATCTCAAATACTAATTATCCCTAATTCGTCTTGTCAGACCATGGGCTAAATTAGACATTAACTAAAATTCTAAAGTTTTTAGGTACGCAATTTCTTATGACGATACACGATATCCTCAATATCGCTTGAACTTAAGTTTGGATATTGCTGCGAGATTACATATATCCTCTCGTTATGCGCTTTGCTCCCCCAACTTCCGGACGGTCCAGCGGTTAAAATATCAGTTGCAAAGTCGACAGGGTTGAACCAGTCAAAAGGGCCATTGATATACATTTCATAAATGTCTTTTTCCATCAAACAACACCGTTCCGTTTCACGTTCGAAAAAGAATTTAAGTCAATACGCGTACACCGGCAAGACTAGATCAAATCCGTAGGAAGACAGCGATTTTAGAGTAGCTGCAACAGCAAGCCTAGATTAAAGGTATTCAGAAATAGGTTCTGGTATTGAAACAACATGACTAATTACAAAAAAGGTTTGTTAATTACTGTAGTTGGCGTTCTTTTTGTGACGCCAGACTCGTTATTTGTAAGGCTTATTGATTCTGATGCGATGACAATAGCGTTTTGGAGAAGTACTATATCAGGCGCGCTGATAATCTGTTTCTTGTTAATCACTGAAGGACTATCGTGCTTTAAAAATATATTGATTATGGGGAAATTAGGGTGGATCTACTGTTTTTTGATAGGTTCAACTTCCCCTGCTTTTGTCATTGCAGTCAATAACACCAGTGTTGCAAATGTAGTTTTTATATTTTCTGCTATACCCGCTTTTGCTGCGATACTTAGCTGGATGTTTCTGAGGGAATATATTTCCAAAAAGATACGCTGGACTATTTTTTTTGTAATCCTGGGCTTGACGGTCATTTCTTACGGATCGGCAGAAAATGAAGTCTCTCACTGGAGTGGCAATGCCGTTGCACTTTACATCTCGTTCGCTTACGCGGCCGGGTTAACCATCCTACGCCGATTAAAAAATATATCAATGATACCCGCTATCCCAATCGGATATCTAGGATCTGCGCTGATCATCTGGCCCAGCATTAACCCTTTGACAAGTATAGACGATGCTTATGGTCTTTATATCGCGCATGGCTTTTGCATTGCTGTGGCCACAGCCTGCCTATCGCTAGGGCCACGATATTTAAGCTCACCTGAGGTTTCACTTCTCATATTGCTGGAAGCAGTGTTTGCTCCATTACTCGTCTGGGCCGTTATATCAGAAGACCCAGGCCATTGGACTCTACTGGGTGGAGCTATTGTTATTGGATCTATTTTTTTATCAAATATGCAAGCATTTGTTCGCCCGCGTAAAAAGCGTCTAATGCAATAGAAGTGCAGCATATTTAATACTAGGACGGTATTTTACTCGATTTAATAGTGAGCCATCAACCCAAATAAAACTGAACAAAACCTATTTCGCAAATCGGACTTAAACTCAGTCGATACCCGAACAAACCCTTTAAACCAAATAACATTATGAAATCTAGTTATTAAAAGTTAGGTTTCTTTACGTTCCTGCCAGATGGGAACCATCGAATTCCATACACCGTCCCTAAGAAATCTATGATAAATTGCTGCTAAAATGTGCGTTGCTATTAAATAATAACTCAGGGTCACAGAAAGCTCATGCAGGCCAATTACACCATCGATTAATAGGCCTTCTTTGATACCAAATTGATACAGAAGGCCTATAATCAAACCTGAAGCCGCAATTGATGCAAAGCTAATGTAAAGCCCGTAGTGCACAACTTTGGCAGCGAGTTTCTGAAAACGCCCCGTACCTTCCGGAAGAGAGGATTTTTGAGTAAACCGCATATAAAGGAACCTGACAATTAATAGAGCCAAAAATCCCGATGCAAAAATGATTTCAAACCTTAAAAGAGATGAATCTGCCAAAAGCGATACATTATCGACTTGTTTGTAAATCCCATAAGCAAAAATTGCCACAAAGCCCCAATGTAATAACTTTGCAAAAAAACTATAGCCACGTGGCCGCTCAATATTTTGGTCTATAGGATCTTTAATACTGTCCATGACAAATCCTCAAAACTAGCTCGGCGGCTGATATAAAATTTGCACCTTGGCTTCAAGCAAAAAAATATGGTCTTGCTGAGACAAAAAGGTTCCCAATAGGGCTAACGGGCAAAATACCCTACGCCGCAAGATAATCATTCCGGATTTCTGGTCGTTCATTCATCTCTTGCAAAGTACCATAAAATTTTGCTTTCCGCTCTCTATAATAACAACCCGATCAGCCACTAATTGTGCAAAATGGAGGTTTTGTTCTGAGAGCAGGATTGTCAAACCTTCTGATTTCAGTTGAGTAATAACCTTTGCCATTTGTTCAACAATTATTGGGGCAACACCCTCACTAGGTTCATCAAGCAACAAAAAAGATGGATTACCCATGAGAATACGCGCAATTGTAAGCATTTGCTGCTCACCACCTGAAAGAGCTTTACCGCGATTATTTCTTCTTTCAGCCAAATTAGGGAAAAGGTCAAACAACATCTCTTGCGTCCATTTCACCGCATCGATCCTCTAAGGTTGTTGTCCAACAATAAGATTTTCGATGACGGTTAGATCCGTGAAGATACGCCTATTTTCTGGGACATATCCCAGTCCCAGTTTGGCAATTTTATGGGGTAATAGCTTAGTAATGGATTGTACCTTAAAGAATACATCACCTATCAATTTGAGGCTAGACCCTGCCACCGCTTTAAAGATACGCCACCCAGAAGCCGCCTTCAATCTGTCCTTCAAGGATCAACCGTTTGCTAACGTGCACGTCTATAAATCTTCATTTATTTACTAATCAAACGATGAACGTGAAGGTGAAAGGTATGGCAAAGACTTGAACGCAATTTTGCTTGACGTTCTCACTTGTACCATGCTTGCATACAAACAAATTGTGGAGGAGGCTCTAATGCAAAAGCTTGTGATAAAAAATATTGGTCAAATTTTATCTGGAAAGCGAGAAGAGCCTATATTTAGTGGGGACTGCTTGGTTGCAATTGATGGAAAAATTCACGCCTGGGGCGCTGAAAGTGATATTGATTGCGAAGCAGCAAATACGATTGTCGATGCAAAAGGCGTTACTCTAGCGCCAGGTTTGATTGACAGTCACGTGCACCCTGTTGTCGGAGATTATACTCCGCGCCAGCAACAACTGCATTGGATCGAGTCAACTTTGCATGGCGGTGTGACAACTATGATTTCTGCAGGAGAAGTGCATATGCCCGGTCGACCTAAAGATATTATTGGGCTGAAAGCCATGTCCATTGCAGCACAACGTTGGTACGAAAACTTTCGCCCATCAGGTGTCAAGGTCCATGCAGGTGCACCAGTAATTGAATACGGTATGGTAGAGGAAGATTTTAAAGAACTAGCTAATTCTGGTGTCAAATATTTAGGAGAAGTTGGCCTTGGGACAGTCAAAGATGGTAAAACGGCCAATGAGATGGTTTCATGGGCTAGAAAATATGGACTTCAATCTACTATTCACACGGGTGGCCCCTCAATACCAGGTTCTGGCCTCATTGACGCAGACATGGTGATTGAAACAGGAACTGATGTAATAGGCCATATAAATGGCGGGCACTCATCGTTGCCGGATGATCAGATCATCTGTCTGTGTGAAACCTGCAAATCAGCTTTCGAAATCGTTCACAACGGCAACGAGCGTGCTGCGGTGCTAACCGTAAATACAGCCCGAGAATTAAACAAACTTGACCAAGTAATTCTGGGCACAGATGGTCCCGCTGGGTCAGGAGTCCAACCCCTTGGTATCTTACGAATGATTGCTATGTTGTCCGCTTTTGGTAATATTCCAGCAGCTGAAGCTTTTTGCTTTGGAACTGGCAATACCGCCCGTCAACGAAACCTTGATGTAGGTTTAATTGAAGCGGGCTATTGTGCAGATTTCGTTCTGCTCGATCAGGCGCAACATGCCCCTGGCGAAAATATGCTAGCCTCAGTTGAACTGGGTAATCTTCCTGGTGTCGGCATGACAATTATCGATGGGGTAATAAGAACGGAAAGATCTCGAAACACTCCACCAGCGCAGCGCTTACCCGAGCAGTTCATTTAAATTAAATTAAGCCAAAAGCCAATTTCAAACAATCTTTTTCAACAGTCCGAAAAGTCGATGCTTTTCCGCTGTCTTTAATTTCGAAAGGGTGGCCTCTGTAATTCGAGTACCATCCTTCCTCAAAGTATCGATCATAGAAAGGCCCGATTTTGTCAGGGATATAATCGTTCGACGTTTGTCAAAGGTGTCAGGTCTTGATTGAACTAAATCTTTGGCTTTCAGGCGATCAACCACGCCTTTTGTTGTTGCAGTATCGAGGGCGACCAAACGACCCAAAAGATTTTGTGAAAGCTCACCCCTTTCGGATAATCGCATAAGAACGGCAAATTGGGTCGGTGTGAGATTTTTGGTAATAGTACTCTGAAAAATTCCTGCGTGACGTTGATTTGCCAAACGAAGAATATATCCGATCTGTTCGTCAAGGACGTAGGTAGTTTTCCTGTCTTTCACATCGCTCATAAAACTCTGTACCTTTAGTTCAACCAGCGAAATAGATATTGCATAGGGTCAACGCAAACCGTCCTGACCGATGACCTCTTCTTTCGTCAATCCGCCTATGCGAGGAAGTGGTCGGCCACTGTCTGCCACCGCTACTGCCACCAATATTTCATTGGCACGCGGGGCATCATTAAGGCGTACCTCAATACCGTCAAAATGACTACGCACATAAGCTGCATCCTTATGACCTAATGGTACATCAAGAACCTGCCCAGGGCTGCCCATCTTCTTTGAAGACGGCACCAGCGCAGCACCCCTTTCAACTTCTTTACGCAAAGGAGCACCTAGCTTAGGATGGAGTATTGCAGCTGCGTGCTCCAATTCACCATTTTCGCCAACCATCGCCGATTTTCCATAACCTTCTGCTCGCTCTGGCGAAATATCTAGGGCTTCCACACATTTACGACCCAAAAGCGCACCCAACTCCGCACCAATGTCCATCAATTTTCCCAGATCTTCTTCATATACTCCAGCGTATGGATTTTCGATCACCGCCACCGCAACAGCTTTTCGCGTTGGTGGATAAATTGATTGGCCAATTTCTTTGTGTGTCTCTTCAATATTTACTGCAAATTTCCGGATATTTGCTTTCATCTCAGACCATCCTTTCCCTCAATATCAGCGGCTGCAAGGCCTCCTGAGCGGTTGTGAATTCTTGCGCCCGTACTCATAACCAAAATTAAACTCAGCTCATTCTTACGCGGAGCATCGCGAAGCCCAACCTCCATAGAGTCAAAATGGCTTCGCACGTAAGACGCATTAATATGAGCGATTGGCACATCAAGAGTACCACCAACCCCAACCACTTTCTTGGTTGATGGCACAATAGCATTAGAAGGTTGGATTAACTGGCGCATAGCATAACCACCGGGCGCATGCCAAAGAGCTCCATGTTCAAGTTCTCCTTCTTCCCCAATAAGAGCACCTTTCCCATAACCTTCCACGTTTCACGATCCACCAAGAAGAGATCAGCTTTTTAGCCATCTTAAGACCAAGAGGTTTTAGATCTTCCATAAACCACTGAATTTTTTCCACGTAACATCCTGCAAAAGGATTTTGTATGATCGCCATCGCAAAAACCCTTACCAGAGCATGAGACGGTCGCGGCCCACCTTCATGGAATATTTCTTCGACCGAATAGACCATTTTGCGGACTGATAACTCAGACATGACTATAATCCTTCAGATCTACGTAATTGCCGCCACCAATAGCTATAGTTTCACCTCTAAGGTGCAAGCATGCACCAGAAATTAAACCCTTTTGATATAATGATTTTGCAAACTTTAGCCCATTTTCTAATGCTAGTTTAACATCGCGAACTGATAGTGCTCCACATTCCACCACAACTGATATGTTCTTTAAGTCAGTTTCATCCCTTAGGGCTTTTGCAGGTTTTCGTATTATTGCAGGATGATCTTTTAGGTCAATCTCATTTCCGATTAGGGTAGCAGCTACATCTGCTAATGCAGCTGAGTTCGAAATCGTTGTAACGCTGTCAGCAATACCAAGACTCAAACTTCGGCCATGGCGACCACTGGTCGCCAACCCACCAGCACCTTGTCGATGATCGATCCGGAGGCGCCCAAGGCGAGAGTTATCAGCCCCAGCGATGAGCGTTTCAAACTGCGTACCACGCGTGAGAAAAACTGAGATGTCACCCCCATTATTCACATAAGCTCTTTTAAGCTCCGCATGCTGTTTCATTGTTGTCAATATCTCATCTGCGATGGCGCCCGCAACGGCCGCCATGGAAGTTACACATCGCAAATCAGCGAAGTGACGTGTAGCTTCAAACATGCGAAGGGCAATCGCTCCCTGAGGCGGTTCAGAGACCGGAGTTATAAACCTTTGAAGCAAATCAAGCTCGTCCATAACCTCTTTGATGACAGTTTGAAAGCGGGCAACTGCCGCCGCATAGGCTTTCTCTCGTTCTCCGTCCACAAAAATAATAAGGTCACTCGGTCCGTGTTGAAGGTGTAACCGTCTCCGATCTGGAAGCCATTTTGCGTGAGGATGCATTTTATTATGCCTCTTTAGACCAACTGTAATTTTCTGCGGCCATCGGATCGTTTAATCTAACTTTCCTTTTAACTCGGCGGACATTGTCCTGATCTATCTCCTCAATCGTTGTCATATAGTCCACATGCCCCCCTAAAGCAGCATAATCGCTTACGCGAAGAGTGAATTCAATCGGTGCAACCAACGCAGGTGTAGGAACATAGCCAAAGGATCGCGTGGGCATATCCATAACATCAACCATCACTGTTATTCCCCCGCCAGGCCAAACATACGTCTCGGCTCCTCCACAAGTCACATTAGTTAATGCACTCTTGACCGAGTGGGTTAACCTAACCGGATTTTCAGTTACGCCAGCACGTAGTGATCCTCCAGCACCTCCCATAAAGAGAACAGAACAGACCGAGGGCTCACAATTCTCAGCGATTAAATCTGCCGAAAATTTCAATATTTCTGGTATCGGTTTCAATTTAGGGATCAGGTCTTTGTCTAGCTCATAGTATGCGTACTGTTCACCAGTGGTAGATACCATAAGCAGTCGGAGTCCTTCCCACGCAATTTTAGGATTGAAAGGACCAAGGATTTTAAGTGGATCATCTATATCTGTTCCTCCCCAACCCAGACCGGGTTCAGCAACCTGAAAATATCGTCCCGATGTGGAACGGCGACCAAGAACTTTAATACCAGTTGGTGTTACATCTAACTGTTTTCCAGTCTCATGCTCTGACAATACACCCGTTATATGGTCGTCAACCACAACCACGTCATCCACATGACCAATCCACTGCATAGGAAACATTCCGATAGTGGCCGAGCCACACCCGACCCGCATCACGTTTTCTTTTAGCCCATTGATAATGGGTGGTTTTCCGGCTTCCACAACAACTTCGGCTTCATGCCCAGGTTCTCCTATGGCCATAGTAACTGGATCGCGGTTACACAGTCGTAACATTGCGTCACAGGCTACGCGCCCTTCTTTCTTAGTGCCACCGGTTAGATGCTCCACCCCTCCAAGTGAAAGCATTTTTGATCCGTATTCCGAGGTCGTCACGTGACCTATTGGTTCACCATCCACTCGAACAATATCCCGTTCATCACCGATGTGACGGTCCGTATCGATTTTGACCTTAACACCACAATAACTAAAAATTCCCTCCGTTACGACAGTGACCATGTCAACACCATCTACGGATTGACTTACAATGAATGGAGCTGGTTTGTAATCAGGATATGTAGTTCCTGCCCCGACAGCTGTTATAAAGGGTCGGCCTCCCTTTATGATATCTCCATCCCAAGAGTAGTCACCCTCTTGATTACCTAAAAAAGGCACCACTTTCTGATGTGATTCCTGGATTATTGTAAGTGGGTCAAGGCGGATAAGATCCCCATCGTGATTTGCGTACCGGTCGCATGCACCAGCCTTGCCGTCAGCGATGTAACACATTACTGGGCAGGCATCACATCTGATTTTCTCAGGTGATTCTGACCTACTCACTATGTCATCCTTTGCTTTAGCGCCGCCATGACGCGTGATGGTGTTGCAGGAATTTCATAAAGTCGTGAACCGGTAGCATGTTTAAATGCGTTCAGTATGGCTGGGGCGGTCGGGATCAAAACATGCTCACCCAAACCCTTTGCACCATAGGGCCCATGTGCGTCCTCTTCCTCCACAATCAAAGTTTTTATGTTCGGAACATCGCCAATTGTTGGAATCAGGTAATCGTGTAAATTCTCTGTTCTTCCTGCGATGTATTCTTCCATCAGCGCCATACCCAAACCTTGGGCAATGCCTCCATGTACTTGGCCTTCAACCAACATTGGGTTGATCGCTTTACCAACATCATGGGCTGCAACAAATTTTGTCGGCTTTACGGTTCCCAATTTCGTATCAACTACGACAACGGCAAGATGAGCTGCGTAACCAAACTGAGCATAAGGATGGCCCTGGCCATTTTTATCCAATGGTTTTGTAGGAGGATCGTAGGTTTCCTCAGCAAAAAAAACAAATCCCTCGCCATTTTTTGGAAGATTTTGAAGATGAAGTTTGTGTTTTCCAGCTCGATCAGCAACTGTTAGTTTGGGGCCATTAAAAGAAAATTCAGCGTCCTCAGACACATTTAAACGCTCAGTAATTTGTCTCCTTAATCTTTCTCCAGCAAGCCGAGCCGCATTTCCAGACACAAAAGTCTGACGCGAGGCTGACGTTTTGCCGGCATCCGGTGTTATATCCGTATCAGGCCCTATAAGCTGAATATCGCTTACCGGTATCCCAAGGGCACGCGCAAATATTTGTGAAATAACGGTGTTTGAACCCTGACCAATGTCCATCGCTCCCTGATGTAACCTTATTCCTCCATCGGGAAAAATACCCGCCTTTATTGTGGATGGATTAGGAAGAGAGGTATTACCACAACCGTACCATCCAACACCGATCCCTACGCCGTATTTGAGCACAGCTGAACCTTTGTTTGCTTCCGTGGCCTTTTGCCGTTCTTCTATCCAAGCTGGTTGTAAAGCCTTAAGGCAAGCCTTAATCCCAACTCCCTTTTCAAAGACTTGGCCACAGACTGTTTCAACGCCGTTTTCCAGCGCATTTTTAAGTCGAAACGCCAAAGGGTCCAGACCCAATTTATCAGCTAGCTCATCAAGCATGCTTTCCTGTGCAATAGCAGATTGTGGCACTCCAAAGCCCCTAAAAGCACCTGATGGTGGATTATTTGTATAAATACCCCTTGAAGAAGCTTGGTAATCATTAACGTTATAAGGACCGGATGCGTGAACAGGCACTCGGTTAGCGACCGTTGGGCCCCAGCTTGCGTAAGCGCCTGTATCGAAAGCTCCGTCAAATAAAAAGCCACAAATCTTGCCGGAGCGATCTGCGCCAATTGTTACTTTAATATTTGATGGATGACGTTTTGTGGAGCTTTGCATAGACTCCTCTCGACTATAACATAAGCGAACAGGTTTGTGCGTCTTCAGAGCGGCGAGCGCAAGAAAAGGTTGAACGGACAAATCAAGCTTTGAGCCAAACCCACCACCCACAGCCGTTGGCACAATCCGAATTTTTGAACGGTGCATTGCAAGAATGCTTTCGAGGCTTTCTAAATCCATTACAGGCGCTTGTGTACAGGCGTGGATTTCCAATCTTCCGTTTTTGACTTCAGCAAAACCAGCCTCGGGTTCAATGTAGGCATGCTCAACGATGCCAGTTGTAAAGTTTCCAGAAACAACGACATCAGCCTTTTTTAAAGCAGCATGTGCTGTCCCACGGCTAACAAACCCTCTGCACATAACATTATGCTTATGGCCCGCATGCAATTGCAAAGCGCCATCTTTTTCAGCCTCGGAACTCGAATGATGGGATGACTGAACTTCCCAAGTAATTGGTATTTTCGAGAGATCAAGGTCAGAAAGAATCGATGCCAAACCAACAATTGCGGCAACAGCTTCACCTTTAAATCGCACCATATTTTCGGCAAAAACGGGCTGATCTATAAATCCAGGGATAACTCCAAAAGCATTTTTTCCTGGAATATCAGCTGCAGTCAAAGTCACTTCAAGTCCATGGTCCTGACAATATTTCTCTAAGTTACCAAATTTAAATTTGGCGTGATGATAAGGAGAGCGGAGGATCAGAATTTCTAAACTTTCTTTTGAGGCAACGTCATCCCCAAATCTTAATTCTCCAGATACTTTAGCGCGACCGTCCAAGTGTCTGACAGATTCCCCAACATCTCCATTGCAATGTTCCGCAATGGCCGGGGCATTCATAACTGCATCGATGATTTTACGGTACCCTGTGCAGCGACAAAGCACACCCCCTAGTGCATCTTTAACTTCATCTTCGCTAGGTGCATCGTTTTTACGTAACAGTGCGGTTGCAGAAACTATCATTCCTGGCGTGCAAATCCCACATTGCGCCGAACCATGATTAAGAAAACTTTCTGATAAATTCCGGGTTATAGGATCGTCCCTATGCAAACCTGTCAGTGTTTGAACATCACGCTCTTCGGCTTGCTCAGCGACCATCAAACAAGCGCAGACTGGTTGCCCGTCAACGAGAACCGTACAAGCACCACAGTCACCGGCATTGCAGCCTATTTTGACATCTTGAGCAGAGAGCTCCTTTCGTAAAATTTCGGATAATCGCCGACCGTTAGGTGCCGGAATATTTACTGTTTCTCCGTTCAAACGGAAAATCAATTGTGATTGAGTTAATTTCTTATTCATAAGACCGCCCGTGAAAGGGAGCGAACAATTTGTTCTGCCACGGCCTCTTGACGGAATACGGCTGATCCGCGAACATCACTGATAGGAGTAAGAGACAACAAATGACGTTCACAAATAGCTACTTCATTAGGGCGGCAACCCATCATCTCACGCTCAAGTGTTTTTAATCTCTGTGCCACAGGTGAACAGGCACCAACCGCAATTCTTATATCGATTATGCGACCACTTCCATTCAATAAAATGCTAATCGCCGTCATGCAGATTGATATCACCAAATACGACCGGCTACCCAATTTAGTAAAAACTGATTTCATACCTTTCGGAGGATGAGGTACAAAAATGGAAGTAACCAATTCGTCTTTTTGCCGGTCTGTATTTCGAATGCCTTTCAAAAATTTTACCAACGGTATTTGGCGCTTTCCACGCTTTGCACTTTGCAATTCAATTTCAGCTTCAAGAGCCAATAGTGGAGGAACACCATCTGCTGCGGGAGATGCATTACATAAGTTGCCAGCAATCGTTCCAGCATTCTGAATTTGTATGCTTCCAACTTCTTGTCCAGCAGCTTTTAACGCATCAAAAGCTGCTGGCAAATCGGATTTTATAATTTGCGTCCAAGACACAGCTCCACCGATCCTGAACCCTCCCTCCTCAAAGGTTATAGTATTCATTTCGGGTAACTTCATTACGTTAAGAATATTGTCCTGGCTGCCACCCATTTTTAGAGACGGGAAATAGTCTGTCCCACCAGCAATTACCACAAATCCTGGATCTCTTAGAATGTTCAAAGCGTCCTCTAATTGTGAGGGAGAGTAGACTGTCATATTAACCTATTAATGCTTGTATGCTAACGATATTATTCGAGATGGAATGTTGTCAATACAAATGCGTAAATTTCGAAATTTTCTGCGGCCGTGGCAAAAAGATATTCGATAGCGAGAGGGTTAAAGTGAAAAATTTGGTTAATTTTTTTGAGACACTAATTCAAAGAAAAAAAGATTTAGTCCAATAAACGCACGAAGAAAGCATTTTCCGTTTATGAACTTTTGCAATCTTCCTCTCTACTTTTTAATTCCTCTGTAATGATCGCCAAGGCCTCAATGCCTTGCTGATCATG
>MDTB01094085.1_pt1 | contig 34332 bp, 30 predicted proteins | sample 811161 | NCBI WGS metagenome assembly MDTB01 (sample SAMN05326650, study PRJNA326480) | marine metagenome | isolation source: seawater | place: Mediterranean Sea | collected 2009 | reverse complement strand
TTACCAGCCAAAATCCGCTTGTTCGATCCTTTGTTCGTCGTTGACGATCCCGATGGGAGTGATGCTGACTATGAGGCGCTAATCAACTCCGATTCTCTTCAACAGTACGATGGATTTGTGGAGAGTAGTCTGGGTGAGGCAATCAGTGACCAGCGATTTCAATTCGAACGAGAAGGTTACTTCTGTTTAGACAGCAAGCTGTCATCTAAAGAGAGCCTGGTATTCAATCGCGTCGTTTCTTTACGTGATACATGGGCGAAAATTGAAAAGAAATCGACCTGAATAATCCACTAAGACAGCAATGAGATCGATGATATGAGAATACCGTTGAAATACGGCGTTAATCCACATCAGGGAAACGCATTTGTATCTAACGAAACTGAAAGTTTACAGGTGCTGAATGGTACCCCTGGATATATAAATTTCCTGGATGCACTTACTGCCTGGCAATTAGTTCTGGAACTTAGTCAGGCGACGGGAAAGGAAGCAGCGGCGTCCTTTAAACATGTTTCACCGGCGGGGGCTGCCGTGGCCAGGGCCCTTTCTGAAGAATTTGCCAATGCGCAGTTTCTGCACTCTACTGATCTTTCTCCTGTTGCGACAGCCTATGCCCGTGCTCGCGGGGGTGATCGCATGTGTTCTTTTGGCGATGCTTTGGCGGTGAGTCATAAAGTGGACGAGAGCCTGGCCCTTTTGCTTAAGTCGGAAGTTTCCGATTTGATTATTGCGCCTGACTATGACGATAAGGCACTTGATATTCTGCGTGGCAAGAAATCGGGTGCCTATATCATTCTGCAGATGGATCCCGGATACAGTGCGTCAGCCAACGAAGAGCGACAGCTGTTTGGTTTTCAGTTTGAGCAGGACAGAAATGCGGCACAGATATCTGCTGACATGTTCTCGGGAACAACTCCTGAGGTATTGGAAACGCTATTGGTTGCAACGACTGCGCTGAAATATGCACAGTCGAACAGCGTTTGTATGGCCTATGATGGTCAGGTCATTGGATTAGGTGCAGGACAACAATCGCGCATTCACTGTACTCGCCTTGCGTGTGATAAAGCGGATAAATGGATGATGCAGTTTCATGCCAAGGTTCAGGCGCTATCTTTCCGCAAGGGGCTGAAGAAGCCTGACAAAGCAAACGTGGTGGATCAGTACCTTTTGTGGGACGAACTATCCGATATTGAGAAACAGGATCTGGCGTCAAATTTGGATTCTGTACCAGACCCGATTACGCGTGATGAAAAACTCAGCTGGGTTAAGACATTCGAAGATGTATGTCTAAGTTCAGACGCGTATATTCCGTTTCGCGACAACATTGACCGGGCCGCGCGCAGTAACGTGCAGGTTATCGCTCACCCGGGTGGCTCGGTAAGAGATGAGTTGGTAAAGCAGGCGTGTGTTGAGCACGATATTGCCTTGCTGGAAACCGGTCTGCGGTGTTTTCTTCACTAGTATTAATTACCTATGGTCGATATCAATGATGTACGAGAAGCGCGGGAGCGTATTTCGCCGTATATCCATCAAACGCCAATCCTGCAAAGCGAGTTGCTGAACGAGGTTGCTGGCGCTGAGCTGTTTTTTAAGTGTGAGAACTTCCAGAAGGTAGGCGCCTTTAAGGCACGGGGTGCCACAAACGCGGTTCAGTTACTTTCAAGTGAAGATTTACCACGAGGTGTTGCGACTCATTCCTCCGGCAATCATGGGGCAGCACTCGCATGGGCCGCGTCAATCCGAAATACTTCTGCCTGCATCGTTGTCCCGAGTAACGCTAAACAGGTTAAAAAGGATGCGATTGCTGCCTATGGTGCGGAAATTGTCGAATGTGAACCGACGTTGCCGGCGCGTGAATCTGCGTTGCACCAGGTTGTAAAGGAAACCGGTGCAAATTTTGTTCCTCCGTATGATGATGAGCGAATTATTGCGGGGCAGGGGACCGTTGCGCTGGAGATGCTTGAGCAGATGGAGAACCTGGATGCTGCGCTTATTCCCGTTGGCGGGGGAGGATTGCTGGCAGGTTGTCTCCTCGGGTTTTCCGGTTCCAGTATTGAAACATACGGAATCGAGCCGGAGGGCGCTGATGATGCATATCGGTCTGTAGCGTCAGGAGAGCGAATCAAGGCGCACAGCCCCGACAGCATCTGTGATGGATTGTTAACCACCCTTGGGGAAGGCAACTTTCCTATAATTCGTGACCGGATCGCAGATATTCTTCTGGTGTCCGACCAGGAAGTGATTGATGCGATGTATCTTCTTTGGACCCGACTGAAAATCGTTGTAGAGCCCTCGTCCGCGATAACCCTTGCGGGTCTGCTGGGGAACAGGGATCTATTCGCTGGGAAGCGGGTCGGTCTCGTCCTGACGGGCGGTAACGTGGATCTTAAAAATCTACCTTTTGATCAACTAGACTAGTCGCCTATTCGCTCTACTCGTATTGGCGAAGCCACTCGTTGAACGAAGGTGCCCGTTTTTCCCTAAATGAATCTCCGCCTTCCTTTGCGTCAGGGTGGTGATCCGATACGGCAGTCCGTGCGGCAATGTCTTCACAGGCTTGCTCGAAACTAAGCTCTGCTGCCTGGTATACAGACCTCTTCAATAAACGCATCGAAACCTGTGGTCCTGCAGCAAGTTCCTGGGCAAGCTGCTGGCACTCACTACGCAGTTGATCGCCCGGAACCACCTGGTTGATAAGGCCGAGCTCTAGGGCTTCGTCAGCGGACACAATCTTCTTGCGAAGTAGAAAGTCGATGGTTTTTGCTACGCCCATATGCTGAACCAACAGGTATTGACCGCCTTCGTCCGGGAGCAATCCGAAGCGAAGCGTAGCGCTGCCCAGACGGGCTTCGCTTGCGGCAATCTTGAAGTCACAAGCGAGCGCCAGCGATAACCCGGTTTGAATGGCAACGCCGTTCACTGCTGCGATACTGATCTTGTCCAGTTTGCGCAAAGCCAGGTTGAGGGCCTGGGAGATGTGGCGTAATCCGTTATAGGTGCCGATTCCGGAGTCATGGCCGTGGGGAATATCTGGAATCTTCGAGTCAGGGTCGGGTTCTCTTGCGTAGTCTTTCAGATCATCACCGGCACAAAAGGCTCTGCCTGTACCGATAAATACAACTACTCTTACGGCATTGTCCATCTGCGCCTGGGTTACCGTCTCGATGAGATCCCTCTTTTTTGGTGAATTCATTCCGTTGAGCCTTTCAGGTTCATTGAATTCAATCCAGGCAATGCCCGGTTTCTCCAGTGTTACTTCAAAGCCAGTGAATTTGCCTGTGTCCATGTGTGCTCCTTATCCTATTCCTGAACCAGCAGATCACACTGATATGCCATATAAACATCATTGCTGGCAATGCCGGAGGCAGTGTGCGTCCACCAGCTAACCCTGAGGTTACCCCAGGTTACCGTGAGTTCCGGATGATGATTGAATCTTTCTGCCAGTTCACTGATCTTTTCAGCCAGTGCCATCGCTCCCACAAAATTATCACACTTGAAATCACGAATCAGTGATGCGATGGATAAACCCTGAATTTGCCATTCTGGTAATTCTTGAAGAAAACCATCCAGATCGGAGGCATCCATGGGGTCTGTTACGGGGTCAGATTGAAAACTTAGCTCACTAATCGCCATTGGATGTCCTGAATTTGTTTAAATCAATTTGCAACGCGTATAAACTTTACTCCTTCACATGACTGGCGACTAGGGTGGAAGTGACCACCGGGAAGTGTGAACATGTTAAGCCGCTCGCCTGGGCATTCGGACCATATTGATCTTTAACCACCGGAGAGTGCCCGTGCCTGATAATCTTGCAATGCTTGAGAATAACGACCCTGCTGTTTATGCCGCTTTGAGAGGGGAAGAACAGCGACAGCGGTCTGGAATCGAATTAATTCCATCTGAAAACTATACGTTCCCTGAGGTCCTGGCGACTCTGGGTAGTGTGTTTACCAACAAATACTCGGAAGGGTACCCCGGGCGTCGCTACTATGGCGGCCAGGAGTTTACGGATGAGATTGAAACGCTCGCCCGAGATCGGGCTAAAGCCGTATTTAAATGTGAGCACGCAAATGTCCAGCCTCTTTCAGGGTCAGCTATGAACCAGGCGGTGTATCTGGGTTTGCTGGAACCTGGAGACACCATCATGGCCATGGATCTTTCCCATGGGGGTCACCTGACCCATGGGGCACCTGTTTCACATATGGGTAAGCTATTTAACTTTGTACGTTACGTTACGGACCCCAGCGATGGTTCTGTAGACTACGATCAGGTGCGAAAAGATGCACTTGCCAACAAGCCCAAGCTAGTGCTGTGCGGATACACGTCCTATCCGAGAGATATCGACTATAAAGCGTTTAAGGACATTGCAGACGAGGTGGGCGCGCTTACCATGACCGACGCCTCTCACTTTGGCGGACTGGTGGCTGGTGGCGCGATGAACAACCCGTTCGATTTCGGTTTCGATGTAGTGACCACGACGACGCATAAGTCGTTGCGAGGCCCACGTGGAGGGATGGTGCTTTGTACCAAGGCGCTTGCTTCCAAGATCGATAAATCGGTATTTCCGGGTCTTCAAGGTGGTCCGCACATGAATGCTGTGGCCGCGATTGCTGTTACCTTGTTAAAAGCGCAGAGCGAAGAATTTAAGGCTTACTCACAACAGGTATTAGTTAACGCGAAAACCCTGGCGCAGTCACTGATGGACAAGCAGGCAACACTGATCACGGGTGGTACCGATAATCACATGATGGTGGTGGAAACCACATCGAGCTTTGGGCTTGATGGCCGCCAGGCTGAAGAAGTACTGGATAAAGTTTACATCACGACGAACAAGCAAATTATCCCAGATGATCCAAATCCGCCTCTGAGGCCCAGTGGAATCAGAATCGGCACGCCAGCGGCTACTACGCGCGGTATGGTCGAAAGCGATATGCAGCAGTTGGGACAATGGATTGTGACCTGCTTGCAGAATCCAGAGGATGAGGCATTGCTGGAAGAGACCCGGGAAAGTGTTAAGGCGTTTTGCGAACGCTTCCCAGTGCCAGGGATCTAAAATGGCGAAAGTGCTGGGCATTGGCGGCGTTTTCTTCAAGTCTCCGGATCCAGCTCGTCTACATAAATGGTATCGGGAGCATCTCGGGTTTCCGGATGGTGATGATGGGGTGGCCTTCACGCCCGACATGTTGCCTCCGGGCTCCTTTAGTGTGTTTGGCGTCTTCCCGGAGAAAACGGAGTACTTTGAACCTTCTTACAATTCCTTTATGTTCAATCTGATTGTTGACGATGTCGATCAGGCCTTGCAGCAAGTAGAGGAGGGAGGAGCACAAATCGTTGGTGAGCCGATCGAATACGAGTATGGCAAGTTTGGATGGTTTATTGATCCTGATGGCAACAAGGTGGAGTTGTGGCAAACGTCGTATTAGGGGAATGCGAATACGAATGCTAATAGCGGCTCTGGCAATGTCTGTGTCATTTGGATATGGCGCTGGTGGTAATGAGATCCCGGCGCCGAAGATGCAAAAGTCTTCAGAGCAACGTGCGATTGACCACTACAACGCAGGGTTGCGTCATCGGGATAAGGCCTGGAAACATCAGGAAAAGGCATTAGCCAGTACGCGGGATCGTGATCGGCGAAAGTATGAGCAACGGGCGCAGCGAGAGTTCGGGAAAGCAGCCAAGCGTTACCGTTCCGCGCTCGAGTATCAGCCAAAGCTCTATCAGGCGCATGGGAGTCTTGGTTATGCTCTGAAAGAAATGAGTGACTACGATGCGGCGATTTCAGCATATGACGCATCTCTGGCGCTGCGACCTCAATACACGCCGGCGATTGAGTATCTCGCAGAAGCGCATCTTGCCCTGGGGAAGATCGAACAAACTCAACAGGCCTATGATGACCTAGTCAGATTAGACCCCGTAAAGGCCGATGAACTGATGGAAGCCATCAACCGCTGGGTGGCAGCTTCACCAGAGAACATTTCTTCTGAGGCCATCGCGCAGATGGCCGCCTGGGTTGCCGCTAGAAAACCATAATCGATCGGCCGGAAACCTTGCCAGATTCAAGAGCCTTGGACGCTTCATTGATATCATCCAGGGCATATCGTTCGGTCACGAGTGCGTTAAGATCCAGCAAGCCCTTTTCAAACCACTCCAGATAGCGTGGAAAGTCTCTGTCCGGTGAGCAGGACCCCCCAATACTGCCAATAAATTTCTTTTCGCTGTGCAGAATGTCTGCTGCATTCAATTCCACCGTGGTCTGAGGTACCCCGACGAGCACTGCAGTACCCCCAGGTTCTGCGCCAAAGAACCCTGTTCTTGCCGATGGCACAATCTGCTCCATCGTCTGCTTAAGGCCAATGCAATCGAATACAAAATCTGCGCCGGAGACCGGGCGGGTGGTAATGCTTGCCTTTGTTTCGCTGGTGGTTAAACTTTTGATCGCTCTAATGGGATTATCATCACCAGCGTTGATGGTATGAGTGGCGCCGAACTGGCGTGCAAATGCCAGTTTCTCTTCATCGAGATCCACCGCAATGATCGGGTCAGCCCCTAACGCCTTGGCCGCCACTACTGCGGACAAGCCCACGCCTCCGACACCATAAATGGCAACACTATCTCCTTTCTTGACGGCGGCGGTATTCTCAACTGCCCCGGCTCCGGTCATCACCGCACATCCGACTATTGAGGTCACCTCTTTGTCTATGTCATCACTGACTTTAACGACATACTGTTCGTCTGCAATTGTGTGATCTGACCAGGTAAACACATTCTGTGAATAGGCCGTCTCTCCATTAGGGAGTTCAAGCGAAGCAGGTTCGGCAAGTCGGGAACCCTCAGTAACATTGCGCGGGACCCAGGTGACCAGGACCGTATCCCCCGGTGCCACGTGTGACACCTCGGAGCCAACAGCCAGGACGCTTCCGGTGGACTCATGCCCCAGCAAAATTGGCGTTTCTCGGGGGTTATGCATCTGGTGGAGCTGGCTGTGGCAGATACCACTAGCGAATTGTTTGATAACCACCTGATAGGGAGCAGGGTCTGGCAATTCCAGTTCAATAATATCCAGTGGGCCGGCCTCTTGGGGCAGTACAACAACTCTAGCGGGGGTAGGCATATTGTTTTCCTCTATTATGCTCGTTCAACTCAGTTATCCAGCTTGCGGCGACCCTAGCTGCTTCGGCATAGACATCTTCTTTTGACTTTCTTGTTCGTTTCAGAATTTTGTAGCTGTGATCCGCGGTATCCAAACGATGTAGTCGCGCGTGCATGATCTTCTTTATGGTTGGTTTTATCAATGAGGGGTCTCCCATTGGATCCCGCGTACCAGACAAAAACAGCATAGGTGTTTCGAGGTCGTAGAGGTGTTCTGCACGTTTGGTCTCGGGCTTTTTAGGATTGTGTAACGGGAACGAACAGAAGATCAGGCCGGTTACCCGTTTATCTCTTGTTTCTGCGATGTAGTGGGAAGACATTCTTCCACCAAAGGAGTGTCCACCAATGAATAGAGGTACGCCTTTTATTTTCTGACGCGCCGTTCCAATCGCATTCGTATATGTCTCGATGCAAATTGCAGGGGTATCCGTACGAGGTTTGCCCTGTTGCATATATGGAAAGTTGAATCTGAGTGTCGCGATATTCTTTTCGTAGAAGGCTTCAGCCAGTGCAGTCATGTGACGGTGATGAAGGTCGGCGCCGGCCCCGTGAGCTAGAACAAGCAGGGCGATGGCCTTCTTTGGCCTAAGCAATATGGCATCAACGTTGCCTTTTTCGGGTGTCGCCAGGAACGAAAACTCGGACATAGCTAGTTTCTGTCCACAAAGTCCTGATTCTGCGCGAGGAGAAACGATATTCCAAAGGAAATTGATAAGAAAATAATTATTTGCAAAGAAACCAGAGGCACGATGATGTGTTTTTACGACGAGAACTAGGGCGAGTAAACCCTGTTGAGTCACGTTATCGCAAGGAGTGCTCTTGTTCTAGGTCGAGGTCTTAGGTCGAGGTCCTGGGCCGAAGTCCTAGATCGTACGTCGTTTAATCGCCTGGCTATAACGAATTGCATCGCTCTCCACATTGCCCGGGTAATCGGTTCCGGAAAGGACGGCGATGTTACCCATCGCGTGAGGTTTTATAACGCCCCGCCATCGCGCATTTTGCACAGTAACCTCATGGTTTAGCATGGGCTGGGGAATTAAGAGCAGGGTTAGTTCATGCGCTTTGTCGCGTACGACAATGTGTGCAACCAACTCCCCATCGATAACACAGTTCGACGCGTAGATGACCTCTCCGGGTAAGTCTGAAGCCTGAGCGTTGACCGAATACATAACATGCTGTAAATGGCCGGGCTTCAGCTCGTCAACATGGAGTTCGTGATCGACATGACTAAGTAGAACCTGTTCAGGGTCAGATTGAGCGCCGAATTGTAGATAGGCGACGCCAATCACCACCGCAAAAAAAGATGCGGCCATGCTTAACCACCAACGCGTGGGCCTGCGCGGTTGTTGTAGCGATTAGTTAAGCAATATTTTGGCCGCAATTCCTTCAGGTACGTCAACTGATAATGCTTCCTGGATCGATCCATCTAAACCTAGAATCTCTTTTTCAAATGCACGACAAGCTGCGCAGCCATCTCGATGGAGATTTGCGTCTTGATTATTGATGTATGGATCGGTCAGCTTTAGCTGCCGGAACTCAAGGCACTGCATTGCGTTCTTTTCCTTCCAACTGTTTGCGTAATTTCTATCTCGCTCGATGTAAACGAGTTGCTAAGGTATTTCTCGGCAGATCAAATAACTTCGCTATTTCATCTAGCGTATAACCCTCAAGTACCTGCAGCATCAACGGTTCCCCATACTTGTTCGGGAGCTGTTTAAGTGCGTATCGGAGTGCGAGGACCTAAGGTCTGGTGTCGAAACCCACGGCATTTGTTTCCAGGGTTTCCATTTCCACATCCGCGTAATCAAACTGCTTACGCTCATACTTTCTTGCGTTTTCACGCCTTAGGATGGTGGTTAGCCAGCTTTTTGCTGAATTTTCATCCTTGAGTGAGTCGAGGAACCGCCATGCTCTTAAAAACGTCTCCTGAACCAGGTCTTCTGCCGCAGCTTTGTCTCTGGAAAGCCAATAAGCGTATTTAAATAGCCAGCCACTATAGGCATGAACCAGGTGCTCGTAACGTGCTTGGCGTTCAGTCATAGCATCATAGACCTTGCCCATCGACGTAATATTCCCTATCAAATCAATAAAATGACGATTGAACTCGCGTTTGTCTAGTTGTCGGTTGGGCTCATAAGATTCACGCCAAGCTGCTCCGCCTTCGCCAGCAGATAGTCTCGCGCTATTGGTAGTTGCTCTGCCGTCAGATGTTCGATCATTAGTGGCACGTCATCATCAAGTTTGGAAAGTTCCGTCAGATATACATCATCATCGAGCCAACCATCGCCCGTATAGGTTTCAATAATGTGATGCGGGTAGGTATCTGTTGTCGTGAGGTCTTTTGAGTGACAACTGACGATGTGTGGGCCGAGTACCTCGAAGCAATGCTTCAGATACTTGCCGTTTTCGTACAGCCGTTCGGGGCTGAAGATCATGTTGATGGGGTCCAGATGTACACCAAATTGAGGATGATCGATGGCTTCGATCAACCTGATGTAAAGCTCCGGTTCGTTCGGGAATACGTACTTTTCTGTCTCGATGACGAATTTGGTTCGACTGGGTTTCACTCGTTCCAATATATGACGAACTGCTTCGACTGTGTCATCGAATGCTCGTTCACTAAAATTGTCCGGATTTGGTGAGCCCCAGCTACCGGTTTCGTAGGAGCCGCCATGAATGACGCAGCAGAGAATTCCTGCTTCGTCAGCATATTCCAGACGCTGACAAATCTCGTCAATGAATGCCTGGCGTTTATCGGGATCGGTATCGAGAACATTATGACGATACGCACCCAGTTCAGCAGGCAGGATATTTGCTTCAGTGTATGCGGCGCAGATTTCATCGCGCCTGACCTTGTCGTGATCATGACGCATAAATGCAGCAGAAAATCCATGTTCCTGGTGGTATGCCACCAGCGTTTCAGGGTCTGAATTTACGCCGAATACGGGGCCGCCCAATCTCATTGGTTACTCTCCTATCTCAACGGGTTGCCCGGTTCTTGCGGATTCGTGGACTGCATCGATGGCGCGCATATTCGCGACGGACTCGTCTGGGGAGAGTAACGGGGCGTTCCCGGTAGAAAGCGCGTTACACATGTCTAGAAGCTGTTCACGATAGGGATTTAATCCCTCAATGTCGACGGTCTCCAGTGGCTGTTCCGCATCATCACCGGGCGAGACGGTGAAACTGAACGCCTGATCTTTCGGCATGGACCACTCTGCCTTAGGCGCGACGATGATGCCCTCCGTACCAACGATCTCGTAAGATCCACGGCGTGGCCAACCGAAACTGCAGTCGAACTGTGCGTTGACCCCATCTGCGAAATGGAATGTACCCATTAGGGTGGCCCAAACACCCGCATCCTTATCGAACGAGCCGGTTGCAGAAACGGACAAGGGCTCCATTCCCAGTTGATGGCGAATGCCGCTTACGCAGTAACAACCAAGATCCATCAGCGCGCCACCACCAAGCTCGCCTCGGAGGCGCCAGTTAGCGGCATTTGCCGTGCCGGTAGAAAAACTTCCTCGCATAAAACGAACTTCGCCAATGTCACCAGCAATCAGTCTTTCTTTGACTGCCTGTAGCTGTGGATGGTAGCGAGACATGAACCCTTCCATTAACACCACGTTTTCGGACTTGGCTGCTGCTGCCATCTCGGCTGCCTGACTGGCGTCAAGCGCCAGGGGTTTTTCGCAGAAGATAGCGCGTACACCAGCGTTGATACCTTCGAGTACATTCTGAAGATGTGACGCGGGCCAGGATGCAACGATCAGGATGTCAGGTCGCTGTTCCTTTAACATCGTGGCCAGGTCGGAGTAGGTGTTCGCGATACCGATGTCATCAGCAAAGTCAGCGAGATTTTCTGCGATCTCATCGCAGGCAGCGACCGGTTCTATTTGTGGTATGTCTTTCCACAGTGGTGCCAGGGTGAATCTTGCATGTCGGCCACAGCCCACAATTGCCAGCTTAAAAGTTTCACTCACGTAGTGCTCCTATCCCCCCTTGGAATGCTCAGAATAACCTGTCATCGACTGTGCGTTCAATTGTGCTTTAATTGCCCCATGATCAAGTTCGCTTTCAATCGTCTGGACCTGACAGGCGTTATGGAATTTGCCGAGAGTGCGGCGCGCGCCGAGAATCTTGGTTGGGATATGGGACTCATTCCATGTAACCCGCTGTCACTTAGAGATCCCTATGTAAGTCTTGCGTTTGCGGCTAAAGCAACGAGTGAAATGCATCTGGGCACCTTGCTTGATACCCCGATGTTACGTCACGCATCGGTTCTGGCAGGGTCTATTGCAACCGTGTCGTCCCTTGCCCCGGGTCGGATTCATATGGGCATCGGCATTGGTGACACGGCAGTCAGATTCAACGGGTTGCGTCCCTCAACAGTCAAGGAACTGGAGCTGGCTATAGTCATGATGAAGCAGCTTGTCGCGGGTCAGGAAATTGAAGTTGGCGCCATGCGGCCAGCCAAGTTGCGCCGAGCTAATCACGCACCTGTATGGATCGCGGCCCAGGGTCCTAAAACCTTGCGCATGGCCGGTCGCGTCGCGGACGGTGTCTGGATTCGTCTCGGCCGTCATCCAGACAATCTCAATATGGCGTGGGATTCGGTGTGCGAAGGGGCCAGGGAAGCGGGCAGGGATCCGAATGACATCATGTTGGGTCTGATTTTTCACACTGTTTATTCCACGGACCAGGAGAAAGCGAAACTCATGGCGAAGTCGATGGCGGCGGGGTACTACGAGTACTCCCCGTTTCTGTTTGACCGGCCGGGCTTCGAGTGGACAGGTGAAGATGTTCACGTGTTGCGTGAAAAAGCCTGGCCGGACTTTCATCACCATAGCGATCCCGTTTACTCAGGGTCTCTGGTAGATTTCCTGGACGACGATGTGGCCGATGCGTTTGCGCTATATGGCGACTGGGAACAAATCGCTGAGCAGCTGCAATCAGTCCTGGATATCGGACTACCGGTCTCACACGTGCTTCCCCATCCGATTCTGGAAAAAGCATATGAATACGATTTCCTTGGTGAGTGTGCTGGACAGCTGATGCCGCATTTTAGATAACGCTGGCCGCCGAAGCGTACGTTTTTATGTGCTGTTTTTATGCAATAATGTCAAGTGATACCCATACCGACCTAAAGGGGGGAAGGATAATGAGTAATCTACAAAACATCTGGCATACCAACGATATTGCCGAACTTGGTTTGGAACAACATGTGTTTGAACTGGAAAACGCAGGATTAACGATTGTTCCTCTGGAAAAAACCGGTGTCCCGATGGAGACCATTGATCGGGCGATCGAAAAGATACTGGCGCGCTTTACCGAGCGCACGGGTGGATGTCCAATTTCGATCGAAGAAGGACCGATGGGTGAGCTGGAATTCGATGGCCAGCGTAAAAGCCGTTTTCCCGGCATGGAAGATGATCAGCCTCAACCCACACAGACGACCCTGGGCCAACTAATTAAACTGGATCGTAGTCTTCGTGATCTCGTAGTGAATCCTGTCGCCAATGCATTGATCGATTATATTGTGGGGCCTGAAGGCAATAACGCACCTCAGGATCCCGATAAGGCGCCACCCAAAGCACGCAGGTTATCGAATGGTGGTACGTCATTCATCAAGTGGCAGGGCGAATACGGGTATGGTCCCAACCTGGGGCTTCATTGTGACCAGAATGGTTCAGCCCATCCCTGGGGAAGAACATCGCTGGCCTGTAACGCGATGTGGACCTTTACGGAATACAGCAAGGAAGGCGGTGCCCTGTGTTATGTACCCGGTTCTCACAAGGCGCTGATGACGCCCTCTGGTTCCGGCGAAGCACATCTGGCTGTTCCCGTTGAGGCGCCAAAAGGATCCCTGGTGGTATGGCATGGAGCGACTTGGCATGGCGCGTTCCCCAAGCTAACGCCTGGACTCCGGCTCAATGCCACCATCTATTACCGTCACTTGATGGTGATGTCTCAGGAGAACCTGAGGGTCACCATGGAGGATGAGCCCTGGGATGATTGTGAGAATCCAGACGTGATGCGCGAACTTATTGGGTTTGACGACCGGTTTCCTTATTCGAAACCGGGCCGAAAGTTCCCTCGCTTCGTCGGTAGTAATGTGAAGTAATTTTGTTAGGTTGCGCTTCGTCTGGCTGGTTTGATCCATAGGATCATCGCTGCGCTGATCAGATTAGCGATGCCTACTGCCACAATGGCGCCGTTATAGTTTCCCACGACATCGTAGTAATGGGATGTAGCAATGGGTGCAATCGACCCAAGAGCGATCATGAAAGGCATGGCTGCGCCCCTGACCGCGCCCATATGGCGTCGGCCGAAAAAAGATGCCCAGATTACTTCCTGCAATGGAATCATACCTCCCCATCCAAGACCCAAAAGGAAGAAACCGGCCACGATCAAATCTAATACGCCTGCATGGGCCGCGTAGACGATGATAAAGAGCGCACATGCTGTTGTGGTGGCGCTTAATGCGGCGAGCAGTCTTGGTTGACTTAGACCGTCGATTAACCAACCCCAGATTGGTTTCGCCAGCATGGCCGGTACGGAAATGACAGTGACCATCAAGGCGGCGGTCGTTCGGTCATATCCGGCATCCGTCATTAGTGGGACTGTCTGAAGCAGCATTACATGTATCGTTATGGTGAACAGGGTGAAGGTAAGAACCAGCCAGTAGAAGGTCGCGCTAGTCATCGCTTCACGTCTTGTTAAGGACTGATTGAAATCATCGATGGCGTTTTGCGTTAGCCCCTTCTCGTAGTCCTCAAGACTTCGTCCATCGGGGCGCTGACCATAGTCTTCTGGCGCGCGTCGCATGCTGAACGCTGCTGGCAACACCAGAACCAGGGTAATCAATGAGAGCAATTGCCATGCGAAACGCCAGCTATAGATGTCGATGGCCCAGGCGGTAATTGGTGTCAGTAAGACGCCAGCGAAGGATACGCCCATAGCTGCCAAGGCAACGGCTCGACCGCGATAATCAACGAACCACTTTATCAGCGTTACATTGACCACCAGGTTACCGATCAGTGCAGCACCGAGGGTCAGGATTACACCGTTTATCAATATCCAGTGCCATAACTCAGTGATGGTTGAAAGTAGATAGAGCGCAAGGGTCAGGATCAGGGTTCCAGCCAGCATAAAACCTTTTGGTCCCCACTTGTCTACGTAGGCGCCGATGGTGAAACCAGTAATTGCCGTGACAAACCCGCCAATGGTTCGAGGTATCGTGAACTCGGCTCGCGTCCATTCGAGTTCGGTTGTCATTGGAATCATGAACGGGCCAATGACGTAGTTTTGTACGCCCGCCGAGATAAATTCGGCGAAGAACGCGCCGAGAATTAACCAGTAGCCGTAGTAGATATGCCGCAAGGATTTTCCAACAGAACTGCAATCGACGGAGATGATAGCAGTGCATGATTTGGAATGCCGTACCTCCTCAGGAACTTCTGGTAGTTTGTGGACTGAAACCAGCTGGTTTATGCTAGGCGCTAGTTCTGTTTTTTAGAGTAAACATGCCACAGGCTTTCGATGGTATTCGGATTATCGACTTTGCTCAGGTTTTAGCAGGCCCTTTCGCGGCGATGCAATTGGCTTCATTGGGTGCGGAGGTCATAAAAATAGAACAACCGGAGGTGGGAGATATCACCCGCCAACTGGTCAACGGAAACGATGGCCATGGTATGACTTCGTCCTTTATGGGGATGAACGTAAACAAGCGAAGCCTTACGCTAAACCTTAGGTCTCCTGAAGCGGTAGAGATCCTTAAAAAACTGGTGAGCGATGCAGATGTGCTGCTTGAGAATTTCAAAGCCGGGACAATGGAAAGAAGGGGGTTAGGGTACGAGGTTTTGAAAGAACTTAAGCCTGATCTCATCTACTGTTCGGTGACCGGCTACGGTCAGACAGGGCCCAAGGCGGGAGAGGCCGCTTACGATGGCGCCATTCAGGCATCGTCGGGCATGATGTCGCACACGGGTCACGAGTCAACAGGGCCAACCAGAACCGGGTTCCAACCGGTTGATATGGGGACTGGTCTCAATACGGCGTTTGCGATCGCCGCAGCATTACACAGAAGAGAACGAACCGGCCTTGGTCAACGAATTGACGTCGCGATGATTGATACGGCAGTCGTGCTGCAGGCGAGTCAATATAGCGCGTATCTAAATGAGGGAACGTTGGTTGGCCTTCTAGGCAACATGTCGCATACCAAGCAACCAACAGCGAATGTCTTTCCAACAGCGGATGGCCAGATTCAGATCACTGCGCTCACTCAGATTCAGGTCGAGAAGCTATTTAAAATCATTGGACTGGAAGAGAAACTGAATGAGCCCTTGTTTAGTACGATGACAAGTCGGGTAGAAAACCATGACGCAGTCCGGGAAGCGGTTGTGGCGGCGCTGCAACAGAAAGCGACCGCTCATTGGTTAGAGAACCTGGCACACGGCGGCGTTCCGGTAGCGGAGGTTAGAGACGTTTCGGACGTTGTCACCGATCCTCAATTTGAATATCGCGGCGTGTTCGAACCCATTGAGTCTCCGCTGCCTGATGGTTCTCCGGTTACTGTCGTGAAAGCAGGATTCATTACAGATGATGATGGGCCAAGTATTAGGTCTAAACCGCCGCATCTGGGAGAGCATTCAGACGAGATTCTGGCAGAGCTCGGGTTTACCCCCGACGACATTAAAGGGCTGCGCGAGCGGGGCGTGGTTTAGATGGGTTATTAGCCAACCCGTCCACCGGGTGCGTCAATCAGGAATTTACGGATGTCCTCAGCGAAGGTGATCTCCGAGTCATCTTCCGGTTCGTAGCCAAGAGCTGCCCTTGCATTGGACAGTGACCAGAATGCTCGGGTGTTGTTGCTGATTCCATAAACTACCTGCCAGGGTATGCCGTGTTCGTTATCGATGTTGGGTGTTTCGATTGATTTGCTAAACAGTTGTACCAGGTCGCGCTGACTGATGTACGCCCCTAAGTCACGCTTGTAGGAAGCAGGGTCCTTGTAGGCACTTAGCTGCAGTTCTCTGGGTGCGCCGATTCTTACCATGACTACGCCGAGGCCATTTGTTGATTCCTTAGTTTGCTGATGTGCCATTGAATCACCCTTGCTGTCTGTGCCGTTTGCAAACATAAAACCAAGATGTTCGTATGTGGCTTTGGCCCAGCCATAAAAATTGTCTGACAAGGGCAGGGTATAGGGATCCAGCGACTCCAGTTTGTGGGTGTGTATCAGGTGATGTTCATACCAGTCCGCGGCATGGTTGGAGCTTGCGATGACCACGCGAGGCACCCCGGCCTCGTGTGCTGTTCTGAGCACGTTGTAGGCCATATCCACGTTCAGTTTTTCATCGAGATAATGATCCAGTGGGTCACCGGTTCTCCGCTTATAACCAAGGTGGACAACCGCATCGACTCCTTCAAAGTGGCTGGCATATTGCCCGCGGTCGTGATCGATAAGATCGGCAATGTGAATTCCATCGATCTTGTCCCCACCACGGTTGGTATCGTTAACGTCGAGTAGCACAAGATCGTAACGCTCCCTAAATGCGGACAAAAGTTGATTGGCGATATAGCCGGATGCCCCTGTCATAAGTACCTTAGGCATGTTCTCTCCAAGTGTTGTCTGTACAATTATTGTGTCTCTTCAAATTCGGGCTGATCACTGCCCTTCGATCTCCGCCAGTCCTGCGTCTACCCGCGCCGCTTTATCTTCATCGTACCACCAGAGATATGGTACACCTGTCCAGTTCGTATAAGGCACGCCGAGTGGTGGGTGTCCTAAACGATCCCAATAAACAAGATGCCGGCCGACCGGATTCCCATCGGGAATCAGGTAATAGCTGTGCAGGAGGACCCTATCGAGAGCACGCCCAGCGGTATTCATATCAACTTCGGTTTTCGCTGCAGCGACCTTCTCGACGAGAAAGTCTATGGCAGGATCCTTCATTCCTGCATAGTTCGTCATGTTAGGTAGATCAGCATAGGGTGAGGTAAATTTGCCCCGCATGCCAACAGGGAAGGGTACTTTCCAGGTGTAGTACTTACGTATGGTCCCGTCAAAGTCGTAGTTTCTCATTCGGTTGACTAACAGGTTGGGTTCTACCTTACGCAACACCGCGTTAATACCAAGGCGCTTAAGATTGTCCACAAAGGGTACGAGCATGCGTTCATGGGCACCATAGTTGTAAAGCAGTTCAAAGTTGAATGTCTCGCCGGTATCCTGGTGAACGCGTTCAAAATCCTTTAATACCCAACCGGACTCGTTGAGTAGCATATCCGCTCGTTGAAGCGTTGCTCTGTTTCGGCCATAGGGCTCGTTTTTGGGAAGTTCAACAGGGCGAGAGAATACTGCGTCCGGGATCTGCCCCCGAAACGGTTCCAGCAGTTCAAGTTCTGCTTTCGTGGGTAATGCTTTTGACTGCATTCCTGTGCGGGCAAAATAGGTATTGTTCCTATCCATGCCGTTGTGCCAGAACACACGGTTAGCCCATTCAAAGTTATAAGCAAGGGTTAATGCTTCACGGACGCGGATATCGTCTATGGGTGGCCGGCGGGTATTCAACACGATCCCGAAGTGCATACCGTAGGAATAACCCATTTGATAAGTCTCTTTCTTGAAAAGACCATTGTGATAACCGGCGAAGTCGTACGCCGTTGCGAAATTGTGTTCGTTTTCTTCCAGGAGAAAATCTATTAGGCCCGCGCGCATTGCCTGCAACATGACGTTTCGATCGAAAAAGTAAATGAAGAAGATGCGATCGAAGTTAAATTGACCCTTAACAACATTGAGATCCCATGCCCAATAATCGTTGACCCGTTCAAATACAATTCTGTTGGGTTCAGCGGAAGCGATGCGATAGGGACCGTTCCCCAGTGGGGGTGTCATCGTGGTCTCGTAGATGTCTTTATCTACCCAATAGTGTTTGGGCAGCGGCGCGAACTTTCCCACCTGTACAATAAGTTGTGGAATCTTTTCGGCGTCGTCTCGGAAGTGAAACGTAATCGTCCAGTCATCTATCTGCTCGAGACTTTCTACGTCACGGAAATAGGATCGCCAGGAGATGGAAGCATTTTGAATCACCTCCCAGGTCCACAGGATGTCTTCCATGGTGACAGGCTCGCCGTCATGCCAGTACGCGTTGTCTCTGAGCTTGAAGGTTACCGAGCTGTAGTCATCAGCGACCTCGACAGACTCAGCAAGGTAGCAGTAGTAGGAGGCGAGTTCATCTTCAGAGTAGCGCATCAAAGGATCATAGATCCAAGAGCCCAGCCTTTGGATAGGGCTGATGTCTCTCGTTAGCAGGCCCTTGTCTACATACGGATTCAGGTTGTTAGTAGATCCGATAATCGAAAGACGAAGCTCCCCACCTTTAGGCGCATCCGGATTCACGTAATCGAAATGAGGCATATCGGCGGGATACTTGAGGTCGCCGAAATGGGCGAAGCCATGACTCGGTGGCGCAGCACAGATCGAGGGTGGTATGAGTAAGAGCGCGCAAATCAGAACTGATAAGCGTCGTTGAAAGCCCATTCGTTTTGTTGTCCCCCCATACTTAAAGCCGAATTATTGTACACGGTTCACGAGACTAAACATGTCTACTGTTTCAGGTATTCGCGGGTTTTCGAGGAACCATACGTAAATTGAGGAATTTTGAGAAAAATAACCAATAACAGTTGTTGTTAGGCCGCTTGTTATTGCCGTACGCCTTCATTATGATAGTAGGCGGTCCGCTGGTCCTCCTAGTTTAAAGTGAGAGCAGCAGGGGGGGCTGAAGGAGCTTTTCTAAATCGACGGCAGAAGGCAGGTTGTTGCTACGGTTTGTAACTAACGTTTGTAATACGGCTATGCCTAATGTCTCAATGAACTAGGGGGTTTACAGATGTCGAGCAAGAATCCACTTATCAATAAATTACTTTGCTGTGTTGCTACCTTTTTGGCAGCAGCAATGACCGTCATGCCCGCGTCAGCGGCTGACGACGAGGCCGATGACCTGATTGAAGAGATCGTGGTTACGGCTACCTACCGTGATACAGACATGATGGACACGCCGATTACCATAACGGCTTTGACGGACGTCGAAATCGACCAGAAGGGGGTCGAGGACATCAAGAGTCTGTATATATCGATTCCGGGACTGAACTACGGTAACGCAACGAACACGTGGCACAACATTGTCGCTCGTGGGGTACCGCAGTTTCGGTCACCGACGGGGCCCATCGCAATCTATATCGACAATACGCCGGTATCGGGCGCGGGCAACCGGCAACCACTGTTGCCGAATTTTGACCTGGAGCGTATTGAGGTCCTGAAAGGTCCGCAAGGTTCGCTTTACGGCGAAGGCAGCATGGTAGGTGCGGTTCGCTACATCACCAAACGGCCTGATCCAACGGGATTGGATTTTGCGTTCAAGTCAAGAATCGAGGACCAGACACAGTCCAGTGACGTGGGACACCGCGTAGATGCCATGGCGAATATCCCCCTGGGGGATCAGGTCGCACTGCGTGCAACTCTCTACTCACGACATAAACCAGGGCTTATCGATCAGTATGGGCCTACCATCACCAAGGATGTGGACTCTGTTGAAGAGGAAGGATATCGGGCGCAGATCTCCTGGTATCCCACCGATGGACTCACGCTAACGGCAGTTGCTTATAGCGTTGACGCCGACATCGGCGGTCCTGGCATTGCGTTTCACTGCTATTCGCAAGACCGTCCGGCAGATTCCAACGTTAATCCGAGTGATCGAGTAGCATCCGTGCCAAACTTTCCAGTTGTGGGGGGATGTGAGACCGGTCCTAACGGCGCCTATGATGGAGAGACCGCTAGATTCAAACGTGGTCCGGATCATGTCTATGTGACCCACATGGCCGCTCCGGGTTACGAGGACGGCGGCAATTCGACGTCAGAGATATTCAACTTCAACCTTGAGTGGGAAGTGGAACTGCCACTAGTGGGTGAGGCAATCATAACGGCTGCAACGTCCACCTATGAGCACTCGATCTTCTTTTCTGAGGAACAGAGGACAGGCTCTCGAAATGGTACAGTTAACCCGAAGTACACGACCAGTGCTGCTGCCACTGCGGAAGTCACCCGAATTCAGGGCCTATGCATGGGAATTCCCACTTGTGCTGCAGCGCTTCCTGAAGGTGAGACTGCCTTCTGGGCCCGTAGTAGTGTCCGGGCTCACGCGGATGTCAACGAGCGTAATGCCCATGAGTTACGCATAGTCTCTAATTCAGACGGTGCATTTCAATGGACAGTAGGTGTCTTTGACCAGGATCTTCAGAGTGGATCGCACCCGGGTGTTTGGGGTCCTTGCGGTGCATCACATAGGCAAGCTCAGGTTCCTTACAACAGAAACGAGTTCACGGATGTCGTTTGCCAAGGCGGGGGTTGGATCTTCAATCCTGCCATATCACTTGCCGATCAGAGGCTGATTCATCAGCGTCTGCGAGGTACGAGGGGCTACACCCCCGGCTACAACCTGCGGGATGAGATAGCGTGGTTCGGTGAGGTGAGCTGGCGCATCAACGATCAGTTCGAGCTCCTGTTCGGCGCACGCCGTGCTGAGATGGAGTTCGAACGAAGACAGGGAGCTTTTGGTAGCTTTGCCACGTTAGCCGAAACAACCAGAGTCGGCGAACTACAGAAGCAGACCAAGACAGCGCCGAAGTTTACCGCCACCTGGCGGCCGAACGATGATTGGATGATTTTCGCTACGGTAGCCGAGGCGTTTCGCTCTGGTGGCATCAACACTGGCCTTGGGAATCAGCACGGCCAGTATAAGGATGCATGTGCACGTGGTATTGGCGGCGCCTGCAGTTTAGCGGATGCCTCTTTGGGATTGCTGACCTTCCAGGGAGACAACGTTGATTCCACAGAGATCGGATTCAAAGGGACGTTGCTGGATGGTCGTCTAGACATTATGTTTAGCGCATATCAGACTTCGGTCGATAACGCTGTAGTCACCACTTCTATCAGTTTTGAACCTATTGTTGACCCTGATAACCCGAATCTGGCAGACCAATATAGTACTAACGTTAATGCCAACGTTGGTAAAGCCGAATCCAACGGCTTTGAAATCGAGTTCCGCGGACAACTGACCGACCAGATACGCATTAGCGGCGGCGGTGCGTATGTCCCGGATGCGGAAGTATTGACGGGACAACGGGGTGGGGCAATTGGCACCCAGGGTAATTTCGGTATCAATATCCAGGAAGGTAATCGTATCGCGTATACGCCGGTACACAGCTATTTTGCATCAGCGATGTATGATTTCGATCTCTATGGCTGGGATTCCACATTGCGTGCCGACTGGTTCTACCGCGGTAAAGAGGTGTTCAGGACCGAGAACAACGAGCGTCCGACACCGACTTATTTCTTCATTAACACCAAGCTCATCATGCGTCAGAACAACTATGAGTTCGGTGCTTATATCAAGAATATTACCGACGAAATTGCACCTTTCTCCATTGGAGACAGTGGCTACCATGGATTCCATCCGCCACGATCGTTTGGCTTGGAATTCACGTGGAGGTACGAATAAACACTCAGCGTGCTGAGTTGATATTTAAAACTCTACGTAACGAAGAAACGGCCCACATCGAAAGATGTGGGCTTTTTTTTGTCACTCTATCGTTATCCTGAACGTAGTGAAGGATCTCCCTCTTTCACACCGACTCCCGCTGGTCGCTAGTGCGCCGAAAATATTTTTCCTTTACCCCTGGAAAGTGCATAGGTCTCACCCGCTTGGAAATCTCCAAACCGTTCCTGCTCCCCACCGGGCCACGTCACGACAACGTCCTTAATGCCTGCCTGATCACCCATACCGAAGTGAACCCGCGGATCGCTTGATGCCAGATAACTCGCTGACGGCTGTACGTCTCGACGCATTTGTACAGTCCCGACCATCGCGGAGACGCTTGCACCATAGGCATCACGACCGGAGGATGTCAGAACACGGAATCGCACCCACTGACCTCGTGTTGCCTGGTTCATCAAGAGATAGGGAGTAGCATCTTTGTTGATGATAAGCAGATCCAGCCCACCATCGTCGTTTACATCACCTACTGCAAGTCCGCGACTGGTATGAATCAACGGTGCGCTAACGCCTCCCTGAGGGGTGATCTGATCGAAGTGAAATCTTTTGCCGTCGCGCGTGCCCTTGAAGAGCAGGTTAGGCTCGTCGAAATTTGCTACGGCCGGGTTCGATGATTCTATGCGTCCGTTTGCTTCGTAGAGATCAAGGCTACCATCGTTGTTAAAATCCGCCAGCGCTACACCGAAACGAGTATGTCTTACACTAGGGGCCGCGAGACCAACTTCTCGGGTGACATCAACAAAGTATTTGCCTTCGTTACGGAAGAACGAATCGGTTTGCTCCTTCAGGTTTACAACCAGTAAATCGGTGTCATCGTCATCATCGTAGTCTGCTGCTGCGACCCCCATCCCTGCTTTGGCAACCCCATGCTCGTCGAGGGCAACGCCCCAGAGAAGCGACTCGTCCTTGAAGCGTAGATTGCCCTGGTTTAACCACAACTGATTAACCATCATGTCGTTTGCCACAAACAGATCAGTAAGTCCGTCGTCATTAAAGTCTGCCCCTACGGTGCCCAGGCCATTGCCAAAGGCGACGTTTATACCAGCCGCAAAAGTAATATCCGTAAACGTTCCGTCACCATTGTTCCTATACAGGCGGTCCATGGCAGGTACGTTGTAAATCGTAGGCCCACAATAGGTTGGGACACCGCGTACAAAGCAGTCCTGCTCTATGCCAGGGGTCCAGTTCATGTAATTGACGACAAACAGATCCAGATCGCCATCCGCATCTAGATCGAGGAACGTGGCCGCAGCACTCCAGCGTGGGTCGTCTACCCCTGCAGCGAGTGACACGTCTTCGAATCGTCCCGTCCCGTCATTGCGCAGCAGTACGTTAGGCCCATAGTTTGTGACATACAGGTCAACGTCGCCGTCGTTATCATAGTCTCCGGCGGCGACACCCATACCATATCCGCGATCGTCGGTGCCAGAGTCCGCTGGCGCTTCATCGAAGTATCCGTCACCTCGATTCAGATACAGGCGGTCGGCCACGTTAGCTTCAGTGGACGGAATTTCACCACCCTGAACCAGATAGGCATCCAGATCACCATCGCCATCCACGTCGGCCAGTGCTGCACCTCCGCTGACGATCAGTGGCACGAGGTGTCGGCCTGTGAACCCTGATTGGTGCACGAAGTTTAGCCCGCGCACGCTAGCTTCCTCGCTGAACCAGGCACCATCTTCTGTTCGGGAGCATGCTGTAATCCCTAATATCACCGTGGTTAGCAGGGCCATCTCCGCAAGTGTCTCGCGATGTTTTCCCATTTAGTGTTCTGCCTCCAGTTCCTTCAGGCGTTGCTCGTTTGTCCGCAGTTCATAGGCTGGCGCACCGTTTTGCTCAGCTGTTTGCAGCGCTTGCCACGCCTCATCTATTTTCCCGGTCTCACCGAGGCTGCGTGCGAGGTATACATATCCAAGCGCGAAATGTGGGTTCAGATTAATTGCGCGTTCAAGATGCTCTATTGCTTGCTGCCATTGTTTGAGCTGGCCTTTCGTCATGCCTAGATAGAGTAGTGTTAACGGTTGCTCGGGTTCGAATTGCAATGCTATTTCAAGTGCGGTTGTTGCATCTTCGTGTCTGCCAAGGCCAATCAATAGGCGCCCTCGTTGGACGTGGGCGTCCCCGAGTGAAGGATTCAAGGTGATGGCGCGATTGATATGGTGAAGCGCGGCATCCAGTTCGCGTCGCTGACGGTAGTGGCCAGCGATAGTAATATGAAAATGATAGAACTCTGCATTGATTGATAAACCTCGTTGTACTAGTGCGAACGCTTCCTCTTCTTTGCCATAACGGCTATATGCAAGGCTGAGCGTGTTCAAGAGGGTACAGGTGCGCTGCGTGTGCTCACAGGTTTCATCGGGCTGTTCGCGACGCATCTCTTCCAGTATTGCCAGCGCTTCATCCAGCCGACCCGCACCAAGCAGGTTTTCGGCGAACGATAAACGGCCAATGCCGCGCACGAATGATGCCTTCTCAGCGGCGCGTGCGTCCTGCCAGGCAATGGGCTGTGCCTCTCGACCTCGTGCCAGGGCCGTACGCGCCTCATCCAAGCGACCAAGAGCTCGTAAGGCATACCCCAGGGTGCGATAGATATATGGGTGGGCAGAGTCCCGGGCTAAGGGTTCAAGCAGGGGTACCGCTTCGTCGTATTCTTGTTTCGCCATCAACACGCGGGCCTTGCCAAAGGTGGATTCGCTGATAGCTCCTAGTGCACGTGCACGTTGAAATGCTTCATTGGCTTCGTCGGGACGATCCACATCGAGCAACCAGGTTCCTCGCCAGAGCCAGGCGGGTGCGTAGTTTGCATCGATCTCAATCGCGCGCTCGAGATCGTTGAGGGCAGCCTGATGCAGCTCATGTCTCGCTTTGAGGTGTGCGGCGAGGTAGGGCCAGCGGAAGTCTGTCTGGTCAAGCGCGGCAGCCTGCTCATAGGTAATCATTGCTTCATCCTGAAAGCCATTTGCCTCGTACGCCATCGCCAGGCGACCACGCATAAGACCTGAGTTCGGCATGGCACGGGTGCTTTGGATCATTTCATCGAAGAACCGTTTGAGCCCCTCGTCTGGAGAGTCGATACCCGCTATGACAAGCTCGTCGGTATGCTCGTTTCCGCCATCGCAGGAATGCAGGAGGAAGACCATAATGAGAAGTAAGACAGATAATGAGATCTGGAAAGGAGGCTGTCGCTTCCGGGATGAGAAGAGTATTTCCATCAATCAGGTTGGCGGAGGTGTATCTCCGATCTTTTCCGGAGCCTGCCACCTGTCGGAGTTCTGATTCGCGGTATCGATAATCTGCTGAATCGAATTCAGTGATTGCTCATAAATTCTCATTCCCGTCGCATCTTCCTGACCGAAACCAACTCGAATCTCGAGCACCTCAGCTCCATCAGGCCCACCTGTATATTTGTAGGGCATCCCCGAGGGGACCAGGAAACCCGACCCGGGGCCGAGGTGTCGCTTACCCATAATGATTTCGCCGGCGACAACGTAGTACAGACAGTCGCCACTGGCCGGATGGCTGTGACGGAACAATGGGAAGTTTGCTCCAACCCAAAGGTGGACCATGCTGATCCCACCGGGTTGCTGCGCCTTAAGCAGTGTCGTTATCACCATGCCTTTCGCATATGCCTGGGCCATCTCGCGGAGCTTTTCATGTACCGGTGCCTCGCCGTGTTTCTCGACTAGTGCGCGGATATCCCATTTCTCCAAAGCACCCTCTATATCGTAGCCATCCCACGCGTATTTTTGATTGATCTCGGGGTTGGCAAATATCTCGAATGATGTTTGTTGCGATTCGTTGGTGTCCTCTAGATCTCCCAATTCGTCACCTCCTCAGGTAAAGCGCACTGCGTATTATACGCTACGTATGAGTTCATATGCGGCTCAGTCATTGTTGATGCTGGTCATGTTTTATGCGTCTGGTGGGCCTATAATTCGGAATGTGATGCGATTGATTTCTGTCATGTTCTTGTTGCTGCTGGTTGCGTGCGCGACCAGAGGCACCTATGTATGGGTGAATGAGGACACGTCTCGTCAGAACGAACGCCGACTGCTGATAGACCGCCTTTCCTGCGATGCAGAAGCAGCGAAGATCTCCATTCCTGAGCCATCCTGTACGGTGGTAGCTATTAATTTTCCACCCTGCGCTTTTGTTATTGGCGGCGTCTGCGACGCTACTGAGCGGACAGCGCTGCAGTGTGATGATACGGGGGTCGAGGCTGCTAAGGCGGCACAGGTGTCCCAACGAGCAAGCTGCATGGAAGCGAGAGGATGGTCGTCGGTATGGCAAACCTCCGGGAAAAAATAGGCGTACGCTGCTATTCGCTCATTTGCGCGATTCCCGCTTTGACACGTGCAGCCTTCTCTTCGTCATACCACCATAGGTAAGGCATGCCGGTCCAGTTCATATTAGGGACACCGAGAGGTGGATGTCCTAACCGATCCCAGTAAACGATATGCCTTCCCAGGGGATATCCGTCTGGAATGAGGTAAAAACTAAACAGAGCAACGCGGTCCAGTGCACGTCCAGCAATATTCATTTCTTCTTCGCTCCGGGCTGTAGTGATTTTTTCTATGAGGAAATCAATCACCGGGTCCTTGGTCCCCGCGAGGTTTCTCATATTCGGAATGTCAGCGTACTCGGAGCCAAACTGGCCGCGTAAGCGAGCAGGAAAAGGAACTTTCCAGGTGTAATACTTGCGGATGGTTGCATCGAAGTCATAGTTCCTGATGCGGTTATATAGCAGATTGCCTTCGATTCGGCGCAACGTCGCCTTGATACCCAATTTCCTCAGATTGTCTACAAAAGGAACCAACATGCGTTCGTGATCCTGGTACGTGACGACGAATTCGATCTTAAATGGCGCTCCCGTGACTTTATCGACGCGTTCGAAGTTTTTCAGCGTCCAGCCTGCTTCCTCAAGTAGCACGTGGGCTTGTCTTAGCGTTTCGCGATTTCGACCGAAGGGCTTGTTTTCCGGCAGTTCCACTGCGTCTGTAAACACGCGTTCCGGGACCTGTCCGCGAAAAGGTTCGAGCAATTCAAGTTCCTGATTGGAAGGCAACCCATTTGCCTGCATACCTGACCGTGCGAAGAAAGTGTTGTTACGTATCATGCCTTTGTGCCAGAAGACGCGATTGATCCATTCAAAGTTGTACGCGAGGGTAAGCGCCTCTCGAACGCGAATAGCATCCAGGGGCGGCCGTCGGGTGTTCAGGGCTATGCCGAAGTGCATGCCGTACGCGAACCCCATGCGGTAGGTTTCCTTCTTGAACAGTCCCATGTGAAAACCTTCGAAATCGTAGGCAGTCGCAAAATCGTATTCGTTCTCCTCCAGATAAAAGTCGATCAGGCCGCCGCGCATGGCCTGCAACATGACATTCTTATCAAAAAAATAGATGGCTGCGATGCGATCAAAGTTAAAATGACCCTGCGCAACGTTCAGATCTTTAGCCCAATAGTTATCGACACGTTCGTACAGTATTTTGTGGGGTGCCGCATAGCCAATGCGATAGGGCCCGCTACCCAAAGGAGGCGCCATAGTGGTTTCGTAGATATCCTTGTCTGCCCAGTAGTGTTTGGGTAAAGGCGCAAACTTCCCGGTCTGTATGACAAGTTGAGGTATTTTTTCTGCTGTCTCACTAAAGTGGAACTTGAAAGTCCACTGATCAATTTGCTCAATCCTTTCTACGTCTCGAAAATACATGCGCCTGGATATAGACGCATTCTTAATGACGTCAAAGGTCCACAGAACATCCTCCATGGTTAATGGCTCGCCGTCATGCCAGTATGCGTTTTCTCTCAATTTGTACTGCACCCAGCTATAGTCTTCAGCAACCTCGACAGACTCGGCGAGCCAACAATAGTAGGAAGCCAGTTCATCCTCTGAGAATCGCATCAGGTGGTCATAGATTCGTGACCCGAGACCCGCGATGGGATCAATATATGGTGCGAGAAGCCCTTTATCGACGTAAGGGTTTAAATTATTCGTGGACCCGATGAAGGGCATTGTGACCGTTCCCCCTTTGGGTGCGTCGGGGTTAACGTAGTCGAAGTGTGGCATATCGGCTGGATACTTCAGGCCATCGAAGTGTGAGAATCCGTGGCTGGGTTCGGCCAGGCCAAGACAGGGCGTCGCGAGAATGATCGCGTGCAGGAGAGTAACTGCAGGCCAGCGAAACTCCGGGAACATGTCGATTAGTAAGAGCGCAATATCAGGGGTTGGTACCTCCATTATATGAGCGTAGTTAATGCGACGCTGAATGTCGTATTATACTCTCTATTCGCGGTGCTATATGGTTTAAAAGGGGGGCTATATGAACGATCTGCCTGCGTTTGTCGATGTTCGCGATGACACCATGAGAGAAGGGCTTCAGATCGAGAATCGGGAAATACCCGTTGAGGCCAAATTGCGTCTGCTGGACGCGCTGGGTGAAACCGGGTTAAAGACAATCTCAATTGGTTCCTTTGCGAGTCCCAAGTGGACGCCACAAATGGCCTGCATGGATGAGATCGCTCAACGTTTTTCCCCTAAGCCGGGAATTAAATACACCGCGGCGGTGTTTAACCGTCAGGGGTTCTTGCGTGCAGACAAGTACTATCCAAAAATCGACGTCCGCTCCAGGGAGTCTGTAACCCACGTGGAAGTGGGCCGTGTCTTTGCAATGCGCAATTACAATCGGACGCCAGAGCAGATGATGACGTCAGCAGAAAGCACCGTCGCCAGAGCAAAAGAATCAGGTGTCACCTCCGGCGCGATTGCGATCGGCAATCCTTTCGGTTCCAATTTTGAAGGGGACGTTACCCTTAAAAACGCGATCTCAGTGATTGAGACGGTTATGGACAAGTGGCATGCACAGGGGTTATTGGTTAGTGCCTGCAGGATCATTGATGATATGGGAGCTGCATTGCCCCATACCCTGGCCGAGCTTCTCAATGCGATTCAGAAACGCTGGCCAGAGATAACTGAGTATGGACTGCATCTGCATAATCAGCGCGGGACAGCGAGCATCTGCTACTACGAGGCATTGCGTATGGGTGTGACACATTTTGATACGTCATTGGGAGGGCTTGGTGGTTGCCCATACTGTGGCAATGGTCGAAGTGCCGGTCATGTTCCCACTGAGGATTTCGTCTACCTGTGTCATGAACTTGGCATAGAGACAGGACTTGATCTCGATAAACTGATTGAAGCTGCAGCCATTGCTGAAGAGGTTGTAGGTCACCCCCTATGGGGGCATGTCTCGAAAGCTGGTCCAAGACCCAGAGGCGATTCGTTATACCCACGAGACCTGCCTTTTGTAGAGACTCTGGAAGAAGCGTCGCACTTTAGAAACGGTCCGGTCGTCTATGAACACCAGGTAAAACCATGGAAAGCCGACAGTGCGCTCATGACTGACGGTACTAAATGAGGATGGTATGCTAAGACTATGAATATCGGGATTTTTAACTTTATCACTGACTATTCGATGCCCATTACCGAGCTTGCCCCGGCGGTTGAAGAACGTGGTTTTGACTCGCTATGGTTACCGGAACACACTCACATTCCTACTTCGCGTAAATCTCCCTATCCGGAAGCGGATGAACTGCCGCATGAGTACCTGCACACCCTTGAGCCTTTCGTAACGCTTGCTGCTGCGGCTACCGTCACAACGACGCTAAAACTGGGTACTGGTATAACGCTTATCATTGAGCGTGACACGATTACGACAGCTAAATCTGCTGCGACACTCGACCACCTTTCTGGTGGTCGACTGCTGTTTGGTCTTGGCGGCGGCTGGAACCAGGAAGAAGCTGAGCATCACGGCACCGAGTGGAAAACCCGCTTTAAACGTCTTGAAGAACAGATGCAGGCCATGAAGTTGATTTTCACTGAGGACGAGGCTGAGTTTCACGGTAAGTATGTAGATTTTGATCCGATCTGGGCATGGCCCAAGCCGGTACAAGACCCGCATCCGCCACTGTATCTGGGTGGTGAAACCATCCATACACTACGTCGCGTGGTTAAGTATGGTAATGGCTGGTTACCTCGAGCAGGCTGGCCGGAAAAGGTATTGGAAGGGATAGGCACCTTAAGACAACTTGCTGAAGAAGAGGGAAGAGATCCATCTTCGATTAATATCTCTGTTTTCGCGATGCCTGAAGACAAAGAGTGGATTTCCAAGTTCACTGACGCGGGCGTCGATCGCCTGATATTTTTTCTGGCGCCTGAAGACGCTGATACCACGCTGCAGAATCTGGATCGTCTCACGACGTTTGTGGAGTAATAACAACACACAGGAACCTGGGTCATGGGAAGTAGTGGGGAGTTTCCACGGAGTTGCGCGCTGTGACTGAGCAACTGCGTGTTCTTGAATTAGGCAGCGGTATCTCCGCCGCGTATGCAGGAAAGCTTCTGGGTGACCATGGTGCAGATGTGGTCAAGGTAGAAGAACTTCAGGGGGACGAGTCGAGGCGGCGCGGGCCTTATCCCGGTAATGAAGCCGATCCGGAAAAAAGCGGTACCTTCCTGGCATACAATCTGAACAAACGCGGCGTATGCCTGGATCTAGATGAAGACGTGGGGCGCGAGTCACTCCAAAGTCTGATTGCCTGGGCCGATATTCTGATTCATAACTACTCCAGAATCAGAGCGCTGGAACTTGGCATTGATCCCAAGACAATAAAAGAAGCGCATCCCAGCCTGGTGGTGGTGTCTATTACCCCGTTCGGCATTACCGGCCCCCATTGTGATTACCTGGCTGAGGATATAACAGTATCCAATGCCGGTGGATGGGCAGACCTTTGCCCCAAGACACACGACGATCCAGAGCTCCCCCCGCTTAAGGTGTTTGGGCAGCAGTGCAGACTAGTGGGGGGGATTAACGGGGCATTGACGGCGCTGGCTATGTGTCGTGATGTACGGCGATCAGGTATTGGTGAGTATGTTGATATTTCGGAACAGGAATACATTGCGTCTGCACTGGAAGGCGGCATTCCGACCTACACTTACCTCGGAAACGTAAGAGGTCGCTACGCGAATCGAATTTCGGCGCCCTGGCGGATCTATAAGACGAAGGATAGCTCTATATTCCTCGTAGTTATCGAGCAGGATCAGTGGGAGCGGCTGGTCAACCTGATGGGTAATCCAGACTGGGCAGATCTTGAGGTGTTTGCGGAAAAAGCGAGCAGGGGAGATAACGCCGACATGATTGATGTTTTTGTGGAGGAATTCACAAGCGAATGGAATACCGATGACTTGTTTCACGCGGGCCAGAAACAGCGCGTTTGCTTTGCCCCGGTGGCGGGGTTTGATCGGCTTATCCGTGATGAACATGCTCAGGCACGCGGTTTCTTTGTGCCAGTAGAACATCCCGTGGTCGGAACGGTTGAGTATTTTTGTCCTACGACTTTAACAACGTCTGGTCGGGCCGAGTATCGACGGCCAGCACCTCTGCTGGGAGAACACACGGAAGAGGTGTTAAGCCAGGCCAAGCGTGATGGTAAACCAGCCTCCCAACAAAAGAAGGACGTCCGACTTCCCCTGGAAGGTATACGTGTAGTTGACTTGTCCTGGGTGTGGGCAGGACCATTTTGCGCAATGAATCTGGCTCATCTGGGTGCCGAGGTTATCCGACTTGAATCGGCGACAAGGCCTGACTTATATCGCCGCGGCAAGGCGGTCCCGCCAGGGATGGAACCGGGCATCAATAGGTGCGGGATGTTTAACCAGTGGAATCAGGGTAAATACAGCGTTGCTGTTGACCTCAGTAAGCCTGAGGGCAAGGAACTGACCAAGGCATTTATCGCTGAGGCTGACGTCGTGGTGCAGAATTTTGCAACAGGGGTATTAGAGCGCCTCGGTCTGGGCTATGAGGTGCTCAAGGAAATCAATCCAAGGGTTATCCTGGCCAGTATTAGCGGTTTCGGACAGACGGGACCCTACTCCAATTACCTGGCTTACGGCCCTGCGTTTGCAGCGCTTAGTGGACTTTCAGCGATGACCGGTTTTCGTGGCAGCGTCGGTGGGGAAGAACTTGGGGTTTCAATGCCAGATCCAACCGCGGGTGTTACTACAGCTCTGGCTATCGTATCGGCCCTGGAACACCGAGAACAGACCGGGGTGGGTGATCACCTTGATATTGGTCTATGGGAGTGTACCCAGGTGTTAACCGCAGAAGGATGGATGGAGTATGTGTTCAATGGGTCACAACCTGAACCCAATGGCAATCGCGACCCATGGATGGCACCACACGGATGCTTTCCCTGCAGCGGAGATGATGAATGGGTTTCGATTGCCTGTGCTGACGAGGCTGGATGGCGAGCGCTGGGTGACATTATTGATTCCAGTCTGGTCGAAGACGAAAGGTTTAATTGTCTGGCTAACCGCAAAGACAATGAAGATGAGCTGGAAAAGATCGTCGCCACATGGACTCGGAAAAGAGACCGTTGGGATATTACCCGTGAGCTTCAGGCTGCGGGCATCGCCGCTTTTCCTAGCTTTAGTTGCAAGGATATCGTTGAAGATACCCACATGAACGAGCGTGGATATATCGAACGACTAGATCATCCTGAAGTCGGTCGTATGGCACACGTTGGTATTCCCTGGCGACTTCAGCGCCGTGCTAACGGGGTACGCATGCCAGCGCCGTGCCTGGGTGCAGATACCCAGACGTTGCTGACGGATGTATTGGGTTACGATACAACAAAAATTGAGTCACTCCGTAGTGACGAAGTGCTTCGCTAACAGTAATAGGATCTACTTTTGCCAGTTGTAAAAAATATCGCTAAGGAACGTCTGCAGCAAGGTGGATTGGCTGTAGGGTTGGGGCTGCGACAGTTAAGGACCGCCGATGCCGGGTTGATCGCTGCTGCCTGCGGTTTCGATTGGCTGTTTATCGATTGTGAACATAACTCGATGGATCTGTCGACGGCGTGTGATATTGCGACTGCAGCACTAGGGCAGGGAATTACTCCTATAGTTCGGGTGACAGGAAAGGAAGCGCATCACAGCACTAGAGTGCTCGATAACGGCGCGCTCGGGGTCGTAGTGCCACATGTGGATACTGTGGAGGAGGCTCACGCAATTGCTGATCAGTGTCGCTATCCACCAATAGGGCATCGATCCATAGCGAGAGCTAATCCCGTGGCGGGTTTCAAGTCCCTGCCTATCGACCAGTTTTGTCAGGAGATCAATGCGCAGACCTTAGTAGTGGTGATGCTCGAGAGCCCACAGGCGATAGAGAACGTTGATGCTATCGCACAGGTCGATGGTATAGACGCACTACTTATCGGTACCAATGACCTCTGCGCAGAAATGGGCATACCTGGACAGTTTGGTCATGAACGAGTAACGGACGCATATCGTAAAACAATTGATGCGTGTCGCCGACACGGCAAGTTCCCTGGCATGGCAGGGATTACTGAAGAGGCCCTTCAGGAACGCTATGTCGGCATGGGTGCTCAATTGCTGCTGGCTGATCAGGATCTCCGACTGATGATGCGAGCAGGAAACCAGGTTACGGAATTTCTGCGCGGATTAACTTAGCCGATCCGCTCTATGCCGCCTGACGAACATGCACGTCTGTTTGTGGATAGGGAATACTGATGCCGTTTGCATCGAAGGCAAGCTTGGTTTTTTCCGTCAGATCAAAAAAGACACCCCAATAATCTGCTGAGTTGACCCAGAACCGGGTCGTAATATCCACCGTGCTATCGCCAAGATTTGATACAACGATCATTGGCTCTGGATCCGTGAGGATTCGTTCATCCGCTGCGATAAGTTCGCTTAGCACGTCCTTAGCTTTTTTAATGTCATCGTCATAGCCAATGCCAAAGACGATATCGACTCGCCGTGTCGCCTGCGTGGAGTAGTTGGTGATGGCTGAGTTTGAAACAGCTCCGTTAGGGATGATGATGGTTTTGTTGTCCCCGGTGGTAAGCACCGTAGAGAAAATCTCAATACTTTTTACGACCCCCGAGTGGCCAGCTGCTTCGACGAAGTCACCAACCTTGTAAGGATGAAAAATTAGAATCAGAACGCCGCCAGCAAAATTTGCGAGCGAACCCTGTAAAGCAAGGCCAATAGCGAGACCAGCGGCACCTAGCACGGCTATAAACGAAGTGGTCTCTATTCCCACCATGGATGCGACGCTGATCAACAGCAGTGCCTTGAGGCCAACGTTGATCAGGCTGTTTAGAAAGTTACGCAGTGTTTTTTCCATACCACTACGTTCAAACTGTTTACCAAAGCCTCGGCTGATGGCGTTTATGATCCAAAGACCGATAAGAAGTGTCACGATTGCGAGCAGGAGGCCGGGCCCGTGCTGAATCGCAAGATCTGTTACCAGTTGGGTGTGTTCGTCTACTTTCTCTACTTCATTCATGAAGGTTTTCTCAGAGTTTAACTATGGGCTGAGAATATCACGCAATGAAGCTTGGGTGCCTGTTTCTAAGGAGCGTTTGACTATGATCGAAAGTTGATGTCCCGGCCTATAAGACGACGCAAATAGGCCGGGTTTGTGACTAGCCTCGAGAGGGTAGTGCGATTGTCGCTGTGGTAAAGGCGCTTGCTTCGCCCGACTGATTCTCCACC
>MDTB01061436.1_pt1 | contig 34333 bp, 33 predicted proteins | sample 811161 | NCBI WGS metagenome assembly MDTB01 (sample SAMN05326650, study PRJNA326480) | marine metagenome | isolation source: seawater | place: Mediterranean Sea | collected 2009 | reverse complement strand
TATAATTTTTTTTATTGGAATTTCAAAATGATTTTTTAAAATTAGTTTATTATCTATCGTATTTCCAATGAATTCAATATCAATGCATTCTCTTTTTGCACTTTTTATTAATTTATCCTTTACATTAGTTGAGACTATATATCTTGATTGATCCTCGGAAAAAAGCCACTCAATCGATGATAACTTATTTTTTGGTATAATAATTTCAGCACCAATATTTGAACAAACAATCATTTCAGTAAGACCAATAAGTATTCCTCCATCTGACAAATCATGACACGCCCTAATGTTTTTGTTTAAAATTTCCTGTCTAACAAACTCTCCATTTTTTTTTTCTAAATTAAGATCAATGTTTGGAGGATAACCAGTTTCTTTTTTATTAATAATCTTATCAAAAATTGAAAGATCTAAATGTCCTTTAGTTTTACCAATTACGAATAAACTCATATTTTTTTTTAACTTAAAAGAACAAACATTATTTACATTTTTTATTAATCCCACAGCTCCTATTACTGGGGTTGGAAATATTGATTTACCTTTTGTCTCGTTGTAAAGAGATACATTACCAGAGACTACGGGATAATTTAAAAAACTACATGCATATTTAATTCCTCTAATTGACTCATAAATTTGGTACATAATTTCTTCTTTTTCGGGATTCCCAAAATTTAGATTATCAGTGATGGCTAAAGGAGTAGCACCAACCGAATTTATATTTCTCCAAGTTTCAGCAACTGAAATTATACTTCCGATATAGGGATCACTCATGCAGTACACAGGATTACAATCACTAGTTATTGCAATTGCTTTATTTGTATCATGAACAGTAACAACTGCTGCGTCTGCTTTTTCTGAGTCTAAAACAGTATCTCCCATTACTGTTCTATCATATTGATTATAAAGCCACTCTTTAGAGGATACATTTGGACTTGAAATGATTTTTAGAAAACAATCTTTTACATCATAAGAATTTTTTTTTATATTTCTTACATCTTTTGTTGATTTTAATTTTTTAAAAGGCCTATTATATTCAGGAGAGGAGTCAGCTAGTGGCTTTATTGGTAGTTTAGCTTCGAGTTTGTCATTAAAAAAAATTTCCATATAACCGGTGTCTGTTATTTTACCAATTTCTTCTGAGTCTAAACCCCATTTGTTAAAAATTTGTGAAGTTTTTCCTTTATAATCTGGATTAACTACCATTAACATTCTTTCTTGTGTTTCAGATAACATGATTTCATATGAATTCATATTTGACTCTCTTGTTGGAACCCTATTTAAAAATAGTTTTATGCCGCAATTACCTTTTGATGCCATTTCAAATGAAGAAGAAGTTAAACCAGCGGCTCCCATATCTTGAATAGCTATAATCGCTTTAGTTTCCATTAATTCTAAACATGCCTCCATTAATAATTTTTCTGTAAAAGGATCACCAACCTGAACTTGTGGCCTATTATCTGAAGATTTTTCATTAAATTCAGATGATGCCATTGTAGCACCGTGAATACCATCTCTTCCTGTTTTTGATCCTACGTATATCACTGGAAAATCAACACCCTTTGCTGCTGAATAGAAGATCTTGTTTTTTTTAACTAGACCAACACTCATTGCATTTACAAGATTATTGTCATTGTAACATTCGTGAAAATAGCATTCTCCTCCAACTGTTGGTATTCCAACACAATTTCCATAATCCCCAATTCCAGATACTACACCATTAAGAAGAAATTTAGTTTTTTTGTTTTTTGGGTGCCCAAATCTTAGTGAATTCAGATTTGCAATTGGTCTAGCGCCCATTGTGAATACATCCCTCATGATACCTCCGACTCCAGTAGCGGCACCTTGATAAGGTTCAATAAATGATGGATGATTATGACTTTCCATTTTAAAGACTATCGCATCATTATCGCCAATATCTATAATTCCAGCATTTTCTCCAGGACCACAAATAACCCATGGCGCGACTGTTGGGAGTGTTCTTAACCATTTTTTGGTTGATTTATAAGAGCAGTGTTCACTCCACATCACTGAAAAAATTCCTAATTCAAGAAGGTTAGGTTGCCTATTAAGTATTTCAATAATCATTTCATACTCTCTATGAGTCAAACCGTGCCGTAAAATTGTTTCATTGCTAATTTTTTCTTTATTATTTTTCTTCATAACAAATTCTCTAACTTTTTGAAAAATATTTCACCATCAATTAATGAATTTTTTATTGCTCTTTCTGGGTGTGGCATCATTCCTAAAACATTTCCACGCGAATTTGTTATTCCAGCGATATTAAAAATCGAACCGTTTGGATTAGATTTTTCTTCAATTAAACCAATTTCATTACAATATTGATAAACAATTTGTTGATTGTCGATTAAAGGCTTAATTCTTGATTTATTCAGAAAAAAATTTCCCTGAGAATGCGCTATCGGTAATTTGATAATTGGTTTTTCATGAAGAGTGGAAAATTTATTATTTTTATTTAATTTAAGATATACATCTTTACATAAAAATTTAGGATTAGTATTTTTCATTAAAATTCCTGGGAGTAATTTGCATTCAGTTAAAATTTGAAAGCCATTACATATTCCAACTATAGGTATGCCTTTTTTTGAATATCTAATTACTTCCTGGATTGCAGGAGATTTTGTTGCTAATACTCCTGCCCTCAAATAATCTCCATACGAAAATCCACCAGGAATAAGTATCATATTAGTTTTATTTATTTTACTTTCTTTATGCCAAATAATTTCTGGTTCAATATTAAGAATTTTTCTTATTGCTACAATTAAATCTCTATCACAGTTAGAACCTGGAAAAGTAATGACGGAAATTTTTTTTTTAATACACACCCTCTTATTTTATTTTTTTAATTTTAAAGTTCTCAATTATTGGATTTGACAAGATTTCTTTACTCATATTTTCAACAATCTCTAATCCATTTTTAGATACAGTGTCGAGTTCTATATCGAAATACTTACCTTTGGATATTTTTAAAATTTTTTTAAACCCAGAATTGTTAATTGTCTTTTTTATTGCTTCTGACTCTGGATCTAAAATTCCTTTTTTTAGTGAGATATAAATTCTATATTTCATTCTTAAGAGTTTTTTTAAATTGTTCCTCAGATATTACTCCAAGTCTGTGTGCAACTTCTTTGTATGCAGTATCGATTTCTTCAAGATCCTCTCTGAACCTATCTTTATCGAGCTTTTTATTTGTATTAAGATCCCATAATCTGCAATTGTCTGGACTTATTTCGTCACCCAACATAAGAATAGATTCTTCACCGTCCCAAAACTTCCCAAACTCTAATTTTAAATCAATTAGTCTTATTTTTTTTGAAAGAAAAAAACCTAATAAAAAGTCATTTATTCTTAGGGATAATGAGAGAATTTCCTCAATCTCGTCATTACTGGCCCAGCCAAAAGTAACTATATGTTCTTCTGAAACTAATGGATCATTAAGCTGATCATTTTTTAAGTAAAATTCGACCAGGGGTCTATTTAATAGTTTTCCCTCTTTAATACCGAGTCTTTTTGTTAATGAACCAGCAGCTACGTTTCTGACAACTATTTCTAATGGAATGATTTCAAGGTTATATACAAGTTGTTCTCTCATATTAATTCTTTTTATTAAATGATTTGGTATATTAATCTCACCTAACCTTTTCATCAATAATTCAGATATCAAATTGTTAATCACTCCTTTTCCTTGGATTAATCCTTTCTTTTGATTATTAAAAGCGGTTGCATCATCTTTAAAGTATTGGATTAGAGTATTGGGTTTATCACCCTGAAAAATTATTTTAGCTTTACCCTCATAAATTTTTTTTTTTTTCATTTTAAATTTAAAACCCTTTTAAAAATTTTATCTACATTTTTGTAATGATAATTAATATCGAAAATTTTGTTTAATTCGCTTGAATTAAGAAATTTTTTTATAATTTTATCTTTTTTCAATAAAGCTTGAAAAGATATATTTTTTTCCCAGGCTTGCATAGCAATTTTTTGAACAACTTTATAAGAATTTTCTCTAGTTTCACCTTTTTTAATTAATTCTAGCATTAATCTTTGAGAATTATAAAGACCCTTTGTATCATCAAGATTTTTTTTCATATTCTTTTTATTTACTACTAAGTTTTTTATTATATTCCTTAATCTTACTATGGAAAAATCGACTAAGGTTAGTACATCAGGACAAAATATTCTTTCAACAGATGAATGTGAAATATCTCTTTCGTGCCACAAAGTAATATTTTCCATCATGGGAATTACGGAAGATCTTATTATTCTTGAAAGTCCAGTGAGATTTTCGCTAAGCACTGGATTTCTTTTATGAGGCATAGCAGATGAACCTTTTTGTTTTTTTGAAAAGAACTCCTCAACTTCAGCTACTTCACTCCTTTGAAGGTGCCTTATTTCAGTTGATAAATTTTCTATTGAGCCTGCTAAAATTCCAAGAACAGCAAATAAATATGCATGTCGATCTCTAGGAATTATTTGTGAGGAAATTGGTTCTATCTTTAAATTAAGTTTTTTTGCAACATAATTTTCTACATAAGGATCAATATTTGCAAAGGTACCAATTGCTCCTGAAATAGAACAAATAGATATTTCTTTTTCAGCGATTTCAAGTCTTTTGTAATTTCTTTTGAACTCATTATAGCTTCTTAAAAGTTTTAATCCAAAAGTAGTTGGTTCTCCGTATATTCCATGACTTCTTCCGATACATTGTGTATTTCTATGCTGAACTGCTTTATTTTGTATTACTGAAATAAGTTCTTTCAATTCATTTCTTATTATTGTACAAGATTGTTTTAATTGGAAAGAAAGGCATGTATCTAGGATATCTGATGAAGTCATTCCTTGATGTATAAATCTTGAGTCTTCTCCAATATTTTCCGACAGATTTGTTAGAAAAGCAATAACATCGTGTTTTACTTCCTTTTCAATTTCATCAATTCTTTTAATTTCAAATTTTGCTTTTTTCTTAATATTCTCCAACGACTTTTTAGGAATTAAACCTAGCTTTTCTTGTGCCTCACAAGCAAGAATCTCTATTTTTAACCAAATTTTTATTTTATTTTCTGACTCCCAAATCTTGCGTAACCCATCTCTTGAATATCTTGTTATCATATTAATTATAAGGTGGAAAATTTAAATTTAAAACTGATTTGGTGAATATTTCACATGAGGTTTTAGTAACAGCGACAGTGTGCTCAAATTGTGCTGATAGAGATTTATCAGACGTTACAGCCGTCCATCCATCAGAAAGAACCTTTACTTTAAAACTACCTATGTTAATCATTGGTTCAATTGTGAAGAACATTCCCTCCTTTAGAATATGTCCCTCATTAGGTTGGCCGAAATGAAGAATACTTGGGTTATCATGAAATACTTTTCCTAATCCATGACCGCAAAAGTCTCTAACTACAGAATAATTTTTTTTTTCTGCATATTTTTGAATTGCATAACCTATATCTCCTAGTGTATTTCCTGGTTTTACTTGTTCAATACCCCTCATCATTGCTTCATAGGTGGTCTCAACTAATTTTTTGGCTTTTAAGCTAACCTCTCCGACATAAAACATTCTGCTTGTATCTCCATGCCATCCATTTAGAATAGGTGTGACATCAATGTTTAATATATCTCCATCTGTCAGGACTTTATTTCCAGGTATTCCATGACAAACCACATGATTCACCGATGTACATACAGATTTTGGAAAACCCTTATAATTTAATGGTGCAGGTATTGCACCTGACTTGATTTGAAAATCATGGCAAAGTTGATTAATTTTTTCAGTAGTTATTCCTGGTTCAATAAAGTTAGTTATGTAATCAAGACAATCTGAGGCTAATCTTCCTGCCTCACGCATTTTAACAAATGACTCATTAGGGTGAATTTTTATTTGATTCTGATTATTCATACTCATGAAAAAAAAATTGTTAAAAGATTGAAATAATCTATAATAATTTATTTAAAAAGTTTAGTAAAAATTTAAATGAACGAAAGAAAAAAATCTGGAATTATAATTATTGGAGATGAAGTTCTCTCAGGAAAAACTCTTGACACTAACTCAAATTTTATTTCAAAACAATTATTAGAAAGAGGTGTTGACGTCAGGGAGATATCAATAATTCAGGATAATGAGCAAGAAATAATTACTAAGGTAATTTCTTTTTCAAATAAATATGACTTTGTTTTTACGACTGGTGGAATCGGGCCAACACATGATGATATTACTTGTGAGGCCATTTCAAAAGCTTTTAAAAAGAAAGTGGTGCAAAGTAAAATTGCAAAAAAGTTATTAGAAAAACATTATGGGATTGAAAATTTAACAAGATCAAGATTAAAAATGACATATTTTCCAAAAGGTTACAAATTAATTGAAAATCCTGTAAGTATTGCACCAGGTTTCATTATTAAAAATGTCTTTGTTTTTCCAGGTGTTCCAAAAATTTTAGAAGTTATGTTTTTTGAGTTTATAGACAAACTTCTAAAAAAGAAAGTATATCCACAAAAGGTTATTTCAACATCTTTAGCTGAGAGTTTTATTGCTGAATTTATTTCAAATATTCAAAAAAAAAATTCAAATGTTAAAATTGGGAGTTATCCATATTTTAAAAACCAAAGTTTTGGGGTATCTCTAGTAATTAAATCAGAAAATCAAAAAAAGTTAGAAGAAGTAAGTAAAGAGATTTTTAAATATCTATTAACCAAAAATGGAGACCCTAAGTTTTTTTAGATCCATTTTTTACCAAACTAGATAATTCTAATTTTATCCATTTTGCAAATTCTTCCTTAAAAATTTGGTTAGAATTTTCAAAAATATATTTTTCAATATAATAAATATTATTTAAGCTGTGTCTGTGTTGGTGCCTGTATTTAGAAAATTTTAATTTTGACCAATTGTAAGCGTTAAACTTATCTTTTTTTAAATCATTAAAACTGCTTGTTATAATTATTTTTTTTGTGTCTTTGGTTTTATTGACGGAATCAGGAGGTTTTGTTTTATCAGAAACATTATTGATTACTTTGTTTTTTAAATTAAGTTCTTTAAAATGTTTATCGTCGGAAGGGACTTCATTTTCTAGAACAGAATGTGATTTTTCCTCAGGTATTTCAAGGGTTTTTGCTTCTTTAATCAAATAAAAAATTGATTCTAAAATATCATCCAAACTTCTTTTTTCTGACATGATCTATTTTTTTTTGTTATTGAGTGTTAATTATTATTTGTTAAAGTTAAATAAATTTTCATGACAAATTTTTCAAACGAAATAATTCCATATTTTTTATACTTTATCTTAATATTATTTTACATTTCAATGATTTCTAAAAATAAAAAAAAAAGCAAAGAAAAAATAAATAAGATTGCTAATTTACCAGTTAATGAAGAAAAAATTCGTTTTTTTCTTGAAGACGCTGAGCTCAAACTTAAGACTCTCAATGAATTGTATAAAGATAATTTAATTGAATTAGATTTGTATACAAAAAAAACAGCTCAGATTGCTAAGGTGGTATATAAAATTATAAAAAATGATGTATATGAATTTGGTAGGTTTAAAAATAATGAAATAATAAATGATCTTAAATTAGATATTATTGAAAAGTTTGAAGAAAAAAGAATAGATAATAACTACATCAAAAAAAATGAAGTAGATATAGATACTTTGTTGGTTTCAGTAGATACTAAAATAAAGAAAAAAGAGAAAATTTAAATGACCGATATTAATGAAAAGATCCTAGAAGAGGTTAAAAATTATATCAAATCTGACACAAAACATGAAGTAGAGATTAAAAATAATTCCAAATCTAAGTCCAAGGGTAAGAAAGGTAATATAGATGATTTAATTAGAGAAGAAATTAAAAAATGGATTGAAATAAATGCTTCAAGAATTGCAAAGGAGATTATTAAAGAAACAATTAAAAAATCATCTACTTAAAATTTTTAATATTCTTCTATTTTTCATTAGTTCTTCGCCTAATAGTCTTGCCCCCTCTTTTGTTAAGTGCGTTCCATCATATGATATTAGTTCATTTTGGTTAAATACTTTGCATTCATAATCCGAATTACAAAAAATATCTAGCAGACTGACAAAATTATTTTCGTTAAAAGATTTCTTCATTTTTTTTTCTAAATCTTTAACTCTATCAGGGACTAAAGCAAATATTTTTTGTCTCTCTTTTGAATTAATTTTGAGAAGTTTTTTTCTTGTAAAATCGTTGTTAACAAAATATTTTTGTCCAAAAATGAATAATTTTTCATTAAAAAAATCATTACTTGGATCATTTATTATTTCCAGAATATCTTCAATATTTTTTTTGTTCCATGACATTGATAACCAAACATATTGTGAAGTTGAAATAATTTTTTTTACTCCTTCATTATTTTTAAGATTTTTTTTTAAACATATTATATCTTTTTCGTTTTCAGTACACTCGTAATTAATACCTATATAACTAACATCAATGTGTTTTTGTAATTTAGATTGGAACACAGCATTAACCAAATCTTGAGAAAAACTATCGCCAATAATTGTAATTTTTGTTTTAGTAGTTTTCTTAAATTCTTTTAGTGATATCTCAGTAGACTTTTTCCACACAAACTTCGAATACTGATTCTCATTTTTAAGCAGATTATAATCTGATTTATCGTATCGTGTTAAATTCCCCTTCGATTTGATCAGAAAAATACCAATAGTTGAAAAAATGAAAATTGAACAAACACAAAAGTATGTTAAAATTTTTTTCCCAATAATTTTATTATTTCTAAATGGGATTTCAAAATATTTCCAAGAAATAACCGCTATGATGTAAGTTAGAGACAAATTCATAAAAATTAAATTATAATGAGTGAAATGGATATTGATATGCTTTGAAAAAGCAAAAATTGGTTGGTGCCATAAATATAAGCTGTAGCTAATTAGTCCATTAAAAACTAAAATTTTTTTTGATAACAATTTGTAACAAAAGTTTTTGGGATTTGAATATAGAATAATCAATAAAGTCCCCAAGGTTGGAAAAAGGGTAATGAAACCAGGATGATCATATTTTTCTTTAAACATAAGGATTGAATAGATTATCAAAAAAAGTCCAAATAATGATAAAAAGTTTCTTATCTTTAAATTAAATAATTGTTTTAATTTCTTGTCTTCGACTGCAGCGTATATACCTATTAAAAATTCCCAAGCTCTTGTTGGAAGTAGATAAAATGAACCAGAACTTCCAGTTTTAGACTCCATTTCAGCCCACAATAAACTAATTGCAAACATAAAAATTAAAATAAAATTTGTATATTTATTTAAATATTTAATGACCAAAACATACCCAATAGGAAAAATAATATAAAATTGTTCTTCAACTGATAAACTCCAAGTATGAATTAGGGGTTTTAGTTCATTTTCAGTAAAAAAATACCCAGTATGTTTCCAAAAGTAAAAATTTGATGAAAAAAAAGTAGTTGTTAAAAGAGTTTGTGCAAACTCAAATAAATCACCTGGTAGTAATAATATATATGAAAGCAAAATTGAAAAATATATTACTAAAAATAATGCAGGAATAATTCGTCTTATTCTTCTTTCATAAAACAATATAAATGTAAACTTTTTTAATCTTTGTTGTTCTCTTATAATCGATGTTATTAAATAACCAGAGATTACAAAGAAAATATCTACTCCGATAAAACCACCATTAAAAATAGTGTAGTTTAAAAAATCTAATTTCGCATGGAAGAGTATTACAGAAAAAACAGCAATAGCTCTTAAACCATCAATATCTGGTCGATATAAAAACATTGTTTATTATTCACAAAAAAAAACCAAAAAACCAAAATTTTTTTTTTTTTTTTGATAATCATTATTAATTGCATTGTTAATAATAAAAATAGAGCTATATTGATAATAATTATTAATAGCAATGATAATGATTATTATTTTTATTTAATTTAACATACAGGATTTATAGATGATTAAAAATTTTAAGGAAAGGTTGGTACCTAAATATACCCGTGGAGCATCATGGTTAATGCTCCCAAGTTTCTTAGTACTTATTTCAAATCCTGTATTTGCTCAGGAAACAGTATATAGTGCTCCAGATGTAAATATTTTTGAGTCGCCAGAACAAGTTTTTGAAATACCTGGGTCTGGTGATTACATAGGTCCCGATGAAATAAAAAAATATAATTTTAATAATATTAATGATATTCTCAGAAATTCCCCAGGTATTTATTCAAGAGAAGAAACAGGAAAAGGTATTGTTCCTAACATTAGCTTGAGAGGTACTGCAACCCTAAGATCTGCTCAAGTTAACCTTTTGGAAGATGGAATAAATATTGCCCCTGCACCTTATGCAGCTCCTGATTCTTATTACGCACCAATAACTGGTAAAATGCATGCATTAGAGATTCTAAGAGGTTCAAGTCAATATAGATTTGGTCCACACAACACTGGTGGTTCTTTGAATTATGTAACAACACCTATTGACTTTGGTGAGAGATATTTCGGTAGTGCATCTTTCGGTTCAGGAAATGATTTTGTTACCCATGATTATTTTAATTATGGATTTTCATCCAATAAACTTGGAGCAGTCGCCATACTTGGTGAGCTTTATTATAGAAATGGGGGAGGAAGAAGAGACTTTAATGTAGAACCTGGAACCTTATCTAATAGTGCAAGAAAAGGATATGGAAGTGACGAATTGGGTGATGTTCATAGAATTGCACCAATGGTCAAACTTCTTTGGCAACTACCTACTAAAAAAAATGTTGTCCTCGAACTTAAAGGAGCTTGGCATGATATGAATTATAATCAAAGTTATTCAGGCATATCAACTTCTGATTTTAATTCTAATCCGTTGCAACAATATGTTGCATTGCAACTTGGAGAATACAATACTGAACAATTTACTTATTACGGTAAGGTAAGAGCTGAATTAAACAGTCAAATTAAAAATACAACCACACCTTATTATAATTATTTCACAAGAGATTGGTTTAAATTTGATAAAGCTGGAAGTGTTGCTGGTGAGGTATTTAATGCAAAAGGTTATACTGGAAATGCAAGAAAAATAGCTAAAGGTGAAGTTGCTGGAGCTGTAACATATGTTAATAATGACCGTCAATATGGCGCTATTGGTATAATGAACGAAACAGATTTTAAATTTAATACTGATTTTTTGTTTGGAACAAGTATAGACCATGAGTTGAAAGTTGGTTACAAAGCACACAAAGACTATATTCATGCAGACCAACAAACTCACAATTACACAATGGCTGTAGGTGGAGCTATGACAGGTACTGGTATAGCTGCCAAAAGTGACTACATGTACAGAGCTCAAGGTCATGTTGGTTATTTTGAAGAAAAAATGAAGATCAATAATTGGGATGTAATGTTTGGTGCTAGATATGAGTTTATTGATAACTTTTACAGAAGTGGCTCAACGACTTCTAAAGAAAAGATGCACGCATTCGCACCTGGTGGAGGAGTTGTATACAACCATAATAATAACTGGCAATATTTTGCAGGAGTTTATAAAGGTTTTAATATTCCGGGACCTTCAGCAGCAAGAGATGACGGAAGTCCTGTAGAACAAGAAACAAGTGTCGCCAAAGAAATCGGCATTAGATATAATGACTCTAATTGGGCAGTATCTACGGTTGGATTTCATACATATTTTAGTAACTTGATAGTTCTTGATAATTCTAACTCCGACAGTGATCCAGATAATGCTGGTAACGTTATTACCAAAGGTATTGAATTAAGTATGGATTATTTACCTCCAGAACAATTTCAGTTTCTTCCAGTTGGTGAGCTTTCATACTTTTTGAATTATACTTTTACAAATGCTAATCTTGATGGTGCTTCCTCAAGTACTAATAGTAAAACTTCTTTATTTGGTGGTGGACAAGATGGTTCTAACGTACCTTATATACCTGATCACAAGTTATCAATTGGTATAGATTATGATTATGATGCATTTAATTTTCGAATAAACGTTACACATCAATCTGAATCTTACGGAACAGCAACTGAGACTGAAACTGAGGTTTTTAATGGTGCTAATAATGCTAGAGCAGGAAGAATAGATAGCTATACTTTACTTCATTTTACTGGAGGATATGATGTTAACGAAAACTTTAGAATTCAAGCTGGTGTAAATAATGCCACAGATCTTGAGTATATAGCAACAAGGCATCCATCAGGTGCCAGAGCTGGTGCACCATTAACTGCATACCTTAAAGCAACTGCATCTTTTTAATCTAAGTTTGTTACCAAGGTTATAAGACTAAGAAAAAAGCTCCCATAATTTTTCTTGGTCTTATATATTTTTTTAAATTTGAAATCTTATTACTAAGAAAATTAAATGTATTTAAATATAAATAAAATTGAGGATAAATCAGAATTAGAAATTTTTGAGGAAAACCTTATTGAAATTTTGGATGATGTTTTCAAAAAAAAAAAATTAATAAGTCAAAATTATCATATTCTTATTAAAAAAGTATGGCTGTCCCCAAAATACAATGATGAAAAAATAAAAATAGCAAAATTTCTGCTTAATAGGCTCAATAAAGAATTGGCTAGAATAATAATGAATGCTTCGATATTGGCCTCAAAATTGTGTCCTTATTGCAACAAACCGTGTTCTAAAGAGGAAAATTTTTCACAAGAAATTAAACATAATAAACTCTACCACTAAAAAATTATTGAAAGGAAATTTCTTCTTTATGATTTAGACTGATAGCGTTTTATTTAAAACTCTTCTCTTAAAATCCAATTAATTTTTACTTTCAACTTTCCTTGCTAATCTAAATAGATTTTTCTATAAATAATATAGATAAATTTGCGCTCGTGCTGAAATTGGTAAACAGACTGGACTTAAAATCCAGCGGGATTCGTCCCTTGTCGGTTCAAGTCCGACCGAGCGCACCATTTAACAAAGGTATTATTTTTTTTAATCAATTTACGATTTATAAGTTTAGAATTTTTTTATGAAATATTTGATATCATTTTTTATTTGTCTTTGTCACTTTAGTATTTTTTCTGAAGAAAAATTAAATAATGAACTAATAAAAAAATTTATACTACAAAATCCAGAAATTATTATTGAGTCATTACAAAAATATGAACAAAGTTTAGAAAAAGAGAATGTAAAGAAAGTTAAAGAATTAATATCCTCAAATATTGACGAGATAAAAAAAAATAATATTAATTTTTTTTCTGGGAACATTAAGTCTCAAAATATAATTTACGAATTTTTTGATTATAATTGCGGTTATTGTAAAAGAGCACATGATGAAATTAAAAAAGTTATAAAAAATAATGATGTAAAAGTTATTTTTATTAATTCGCCAATTTTATCAGATGATTCTTTAAAATTAGCAAAATTATCAATAGTCATTGGTGAAATAAACAATGTTTATTTTAATAAGTTTCATGAATTTCTTCTTAGTTCTAAAAAATCAGAAAAAGAAATAAAACAGTTCATTAAAAAATTAAGTCTTGATTATGAAAAATTAATAATTGAGTCGGAAAGTAAGCTTGTTGCAGGAATTATCAACAAAAATCTAGAGTGGGCAAAACTTTTTAAAATAAGAGGAACTCCAGCTTTTATTGTCAAAGGTGAACTTATTAATGGCTTTGTTGGGAGTAGTATTCTGGAGTCATTATTGTTCGACTAATTTTTTTAGCAATACAAATTGTTTGTACTCTTCTTATCAGTTTTAAATTTAGCTGCAAAGCCATTACTATATAAAATTTTCTTTCCATACTGACTTAAAAAAATGTTGTGGTTGACTAAAGCATTCATTTCTCGAAGATGTTTTTTTGTTTTTTCATCAAATTCACTTGCATAACTATTTTCCTCTTGAATGATATGAATTATTTCATGCATAAGAATTGCCTGATGGCATACGTCGGTAAGAGGTTTTAAGTCATTAATAAGATAAATTTTTTTAGTTTGTGATGCAGGGGTATAAGCCATAATCTCGCATGGTTTTTTGCAAGCTAATTGTTGCAACTTTTTTTGCTCGATGAATTCAACTATAATTTCATTTTGAGGCTTAGGATGAATTGTATGGGTTGAAATCCATAAAATTAGAGATATTATAACTTCATTAAGTGTTTCAAATTTCATTATAATAATTATATTAAATTTTTTAAGAGAAAATATCAATGAATAAAAAACTGTATTCACATAATTCTTTACCTGAAATGTATAACCTTGATGTAGGAGATGGTAATTGTCTATATATTGAAGTGAGTGGAAAAAAAGATGGTGTTCCTGTTATTTTTCTTCATGGTGGTCCTGGAGGCCATTGTAGGAGTGAAAACCATAGTTTATTTGATCCTTTAGTATTTAGATCTATTATTTTTGATCAAAGAGGATGTGGGAAGAGCACTCCTTATCAATCCTTGATCAATAATAATACTGACACTTTAGTTGAAGATATTGAAAATATAAGAGAATTTCTTAAATTAAAAAAATTTCTCATCGTTGGAGGGTCGTGGGGGTCGACATTAGCTTTATGTTATGCTCAAAAGTATCCCAGTAATGTTACTGGAATTGTCCTAAGATCTGTTTTTTTAGGAACTATGGATGAAATTAATTGGGCATTTATTAATGGGCCAAAAATATTTGCTCCTGAACTTTTTACATCTTTCATAAATTATTTAAACCAAAACGAAAAAAAAAATCCTATTGAGTCGTATACTAACCAAATTCACAAAAATAAATCTAAGCTTCACTCTTGGATATGGCATGATTATGAAAGAGCCTTGTCTCAAATAAATCCAAGTTCATATAAATTTGAAAATGAAAATATGATTTTAAATAGGGACGACAAACCCAATTCTCCTTTTATGGAGACATACTATATCAAAAACAATTTTTTTTTAGAAAACAATCAGATTATTGATAATATTTCAAAAATTAAAAAAATACCTGGTTACATTATCCAAGGAAGATACGATCTTATTTGTCCTCCATATAATGCATTTTCTTTAAAGTCTGGTTGGGAAAAATGTAGATTAAAATTTATAAATACTGCAGGGCATTCCTCATCTGACCCAGGAATAACTGAAAATCTTTTTAAAGCTCTTGAAGACATTATTTCTTATTAAAATATTTCCATTCAAATAATACATATGAGTTCTTCTCTTGATCAAAATATTTTTTTTTAATGCTTTCTTTAAGTTTGTTTGATGACAGTTCCCCTAGAGTCCATAACGCTGTGCCTCTTAATAGTGGAATAGATGAGGTTAGAAAAGGAAAGATATATTTTATCAAATTTCTATTTTTGCTATTTCCCGTTGCAATCAGTACATTCCGCATAAACTTATCCCAACCTATTCTCTTTATTGGTGAATTTTGAAAATATGAACTAAATTTTTTTTCACTAAGTTTTAAAAAAAAGTCTAGATCATTGTTATTTTTTTTTGACATTAAGTCATCTATAGTTGTAGGTTTGGAAAATTTATTCCATGGACAAACTGAAAGGCAATCGTCACAACCATATATTTTATTTCCAATTTTTTTTCTTAAACTAATCGGGAAAGGGCCTTTATGTTCGATTGTTAGATATGAAATACATTTTCTTGCATCTAACTCATATTCATTAACGAATGCATTTGTTGGACAAATTTTTAAACAATCATTACAACTACCACAATGATCCACTTCTTTTTTATCCGGAGTTAATTTAAAAGGCAAAAATAATTCACTTAAAAATAACCACGAGCCGAATTTTTTTGAAACTATATTAGTATGTTTTCCATGCCATCCTAATCCTGCTTTTTGAGCTAAAGATTTTTCGAAAACTGGTGAAGTATCAACATAAAACCTTGACTCACAACAAAAATGTTGGTTTATAAAATTCTGTAGTCTTTTTAGTTTTTTTTTAATTACTTCATGGTAATCTATTCCTTGAGCATATACACTAATATTTCCTTTTATTTTATATTGATTTAATAGAAGTGGATTTTTTTTTGGAGCATAATTAGTACCTAAAATTATAATTGTCTGAGCTTGGTTCCACAAATTTTTTGGATTGATTTTTTTTTCAAAATGTCTTTTAAGCCAATGCATATCTCCATAATAGTTTTTTTGAATAAATTGCTTAAGGTAATTTTTATCTTTAGCAAAAATAGTTGGAGTGGTAAATTTTACTATATCAAAACCATAATTTAATGCTTTATCTATTATAATTTTTTTTTTACTATACATTCTTATTTCTATTATCCTTTACTATTATTCTATTATATGAAAAAAAAAAAATCAGTAATTTTACTAAGTGGTGGCTTAGATTCTTCGGTAGTGTTATCAATTGCCATAAAAAGAGGATATGAGGCGCATTGTATATCTTTTAATTATGGTCAAAGACATAAAACAGAAATAAAATGCGCAAAAAAACAAGTAAAATTACAAAAAGCGAACTCTCACAAAGTTTTTAATATAGATTTTTATGGTGGTTCTGCTCTTACTGATAATATTATGGTTCCAGAAAATAAAAATGTTGATGAAATACCAAATACTATACCTTTAACATATGTTCCTGCTAGAAATACAGTTTTCTTAGCATATGCATTAGGTTATTCAGAATTTCTATCGTGTAATAATATATTCATAGGTGTTAACGCAATTGACTATTCCGGATATCCAGATTGTAGGCCAGAGTTTATTAGACAATTTGAGAAATTATCAAATATTGCTACGAAAAAATCTATTGAAGGAAAAAAATTTAAAATACATACTCCATTAATAAATATGACCAAAAAAGAGATTATCTCAACTGCTTTAAAAAATAAAGTTGATTTAAAAACCACTTCAAGTTGTTATAATCCTAGTAAAGGAGTTAGTTGTGGAAAATGTCATTCTTGTTTATTAAGAAAAAAAGGATTTGATGAAGCTGGACAATTTGATCCAATAAAGTATGCAAATTAAATATGTTTTATGTGAAAGAAATTTTTAATTCTATTCAAGGTGAAGGCTTTAATTCTGGAAAACAAGCGGTTTTTGTTAGATTTACAGGATGTAATTTGTGGAATGGTAATATCAAAAATAAGAAGAAGGCGATTTGTAATTTCTGTGATACTGATTTTGTAGGTACAGATGGAGTTAATGGAGGTTGTTACAACACAACACAACTAGTTAATCAGATAATTAGTGTTTGGGAAAATACTTTTAGTTTATCCGAAAAATTTGTTGTTTTAACTGGAGGTGAACCAATGCTTCAGGTAAATAAAAATTTAGTTCAACAATTAAAATTAAATGGCTTTAAAGTTGCTATAGAGACCAACGGCACTCTTAACATAGATTTTCATATTGATTGGATTTGTGTAAGTCCGAAAGAAAATTCTTTATTTGTTTTAAGGAGTGGAGATGAATTAAAAATAGTTTTTCCCCAAAATAAGTTAAACCTCAATGATTTAAAAACGTTGAATTTTAAATTCTTTTTTCTTCAACCAATGGATGGATTAAATAAACAAATAAATACATGGAAAGTAATTAATTATTGTAGTTCTCACAAACCATGGTTTCCAAGTATACAGTTACATAAAACCATTGGTATACGATAATAGAATAATGATTATTTATAAAAAATTTTTTTTCGAAGCGGCTCATTTTATGCCCGATTTTCCAAACAAACATAGGTATAATAAGATTCATGGACATTCATATGAACTTATAATTCACTTAAATAAAAAATTAACAACCGAAGATAATTGGGTTGTGGATTTTGAAGAAATTGAAAAAAGGGTAAAACCATTAATAAGAAAGATTGATCATAATTTATTAAACGAAATTAAAGGACTAGAAAATCCGACAAGTGAAAATTTAGCCAGGTGGTTTTGGAAAAAATTAAAGCCAAAATTAACTTGTATTGATAAAATTGAGATTAATAGACCAAGAGTTGGAGGGTGTATCTTTGATGGAACATGATTATCTACCCTTATAGGGATTAATTTTATATTCATCAATCCAAATTCCTTTTGGTATTTCAGACGTTTGAAAAAAAATGTCTATTGGAATCCCACCTCGAGGATTCCAAAAACCTCCTATTCTTAACCACTTAGGGTCCACACATTTTATAATTCGTTTAGCAATCATTAAAGTACACTTTTCATGAAAAGCACCATGATTTCTAAAAGACGTTAAAAATAATTTAAATGATTTACTTTCAACTATAAATTTTTTTGGTAAATAATCTATTATAATATTACCGAAATCTGGTTGACCTGTTATTGGGCATATACTCGTAAATTCAGGTGAAGAAAGTCTAATAATATATTCACAATCCTGATGGGGATTTTCAACTTTTTCTAATTCAAAATTGTTTGGGTTATTTGGAATATTTGATTTATTTCCTAACTCTTTAAGTTTTTTCATAACTTTTGTGCTTTTCAATATATTTCTTCATTATTTCTTTGAAAGTTCTATTTTTTATTGAGTCTCTAATTTCTGACATCATTCTCTGATAAAAAGCAATATTATGCAAACTTAAAATCATTGAAGATAAAATTTCATTACTTTTTGTTAAATGATGAATATAGCCCCTTGAAAAATTTTTTGATACATGGCAATCAATTTCACTATCAAGAGGATTTTCGTCACGAGAAAATTTTGAGTTTCTTAAATTTATTTCTCCATCAGAAACAAAAGCCCTACCGTTTCTCCCAAACCTAGTTGGTAGTACACAATCAAACATATCAATTCCATTATTTACTGAATTTAATATATCAATTGGCCTTCCGACACCCATCAGATACCTTGGTTTATTTTCGGGTAAAAATTGAGTTGTATAAGACACAATGTCAATCATTTGGTTATGACTCTCACCCACTGACAGACCACCTATAGCATAACCATCAAAACTAATTTCAACTAATCTCTTGGCACTTTCTCTCCTTAATTTTTCGAACATTCCCCCTTGTAAAATTGAAAATAAAGCATATCCATTCCTTTTTCTATAGGCATTTTTACTTTTTAATGCCCAATTAATTGTGAGCTCGAGTGAGTTTTTCGATTGTTCAAAAGTTGATGGAAAATCGGTGCATTCATCTAGTACCATTGTAATATTAGAATTTAATTTTTCCTGTACTCTAACTGAACTTTCAGGAGTTAATTTGTACTTTCTTCCATCCAAGTGAGAGGAGAAAATAACACCGAATTCATCAATTTTTCTTAATTTTGATAAAGACCAAATCTGAAATCCTCCTGAGTCTGTAAGAATAGGTAAATTCCAATTCATAAATTTCTGTAGTCCTCCCATTTTATTTATCACATTTTCGCCGGGTCTTAGCATTAGGTGGTAAGTGTTGCCTAGAAGTATCTTAACACCTATTTTTTTAAGTTCATGAGGAAAAATAGCCTTTACATTTGCCAGAGTTCCCACTGGCATAAATACAGGTGTTTCAATATCACCATGTTTGGTTTTTATGACACCAAACCTCGCATTATTGTCAATTGATTTTAACTGAAAAAAATTTTCACTCAATTTTAATTCCAAATTAGACAGCAATCTCCGTAGGAGTGAAATCTTAACTTATTTTTTATTGCAAAATTATATAATTTTATAGCTCTTCTAATTCCAATTATGGAACAAATTAGAACAAACAAGGTAGATTTTGGAGTATGAAAATTGGTAATAAGACCATCTATAGAGTTTACTTTCCAACCTGGTTTAATAAAAATATTTGTTTCACCCTCAAATTCTTTTAGTGAACCATTTCTATTTTTCGCAGTTTCTAAGAGTCTTAAAACAGTAGTACCAACTGCTATAATTTTATTACCTTTTTTTCTAATTGTATTAATTTTTTGCGCTGATTCATTCGAAATTCTACCAAATTCATAATGCATTATATGTTCATTAATATTTTTAGATTTTATTGGTAAAAAGGTACCTCCGTTTACATGAAGTGTTACTTTAATAATTTGGATTTTTCTTTTTTTTATTTCATTTAACATCTTATTTGAAAAATGTAAACTGGCTGTTGGCGCAGCAATTGCGCCAGCATTTTTTGCAAAAACAGTTTGATAATTATACTTATCTTTTACATTAAAGCTTCTCTTTTTAACTATATAATTTGGCAAAGCTAATGAGGCATTATTATTTAAAAATGCTTGTAATTCTTCTATTGAACAATTAAACCTCAAAGTAACTAACCCAACTTTTTTTGTTTTATCTATACCAACAATTTTACCTTTAATATTTTCTTTAAACATGATGACATCTTTTAATTTGATTAGCTTTAAAGGTTTAACCAAAACTTCCCATATTGGAACAGTTTTATTACTTAAATTTTTATTAAGAGTGAAATTTATTATTTTGCTTCTAAGTTTACCAACGAATCTACCTGGGATCACTTTAGTATCATTTACTACTAAACAATCTCCAGGATTAAGAATTTTTATAATTTCTGAAAATTTATAAATATTAAATTCTTTATTTGAAACAACCACTAGCTTAGAGTTATGTCTTGGAGATACAGGGTGGATGGCAATTAAATTTTCAGGAACTTTAAAATCGAAATTAGAAAGATCAGCATTTAGCATAATGATTTAAATACTTTTTCTAAAAAAATTATACATTTTTTAATTTGCTCAATTTCAATGAATTCATCAGGTTGGTGCGCTTGATTTATACTTCCTGGACCACAAACAATTGTTTCTATATCAACATTATTGAATACTCCTGCTTCTGTTCCAAAGCTTACTGTTCCAACCTTATTTGTTTCTAAAAGATTTAAACATAAATTTATAATAGATTTTTTTTCATCTGTTATTAATGGAGGAAAATTATTTGTAATTGAAAATTCAACTGAGCAATTCTTATTTTCAAGTTTCATTTTTTTTTCTATGCTATTAAATAAAAATTTCTTTATGTTTTTTATTATTTTTTCCGAATCCGTTTTGGGTAAATCCCTTATTTCAAATTCTAATTCGCAACTTTTTGGAATTATATTTAATGCAATACCACCATTAATCTTACCAACATTTATTGTAGCATATGGTGGAATAAAATCTTTATTCTTCTTAGTTTCAAGTTCTTTTTGGATAACGTTTAAAAATGAAACAAATTCTGAAGCATATAAGATGGCATTACTTCCACTTTTAATTTGAGATGAGTGAGCCTCTACACCATTAAATTTAACTAAAAAATTTTTCTTACCTTTATGGCTATGAATTATTTTCATTTCTGTTGGTTCGCCTACAATACAAGATTTTGGTTTATACTTAAGTTTTTTCAAAAATGGAATTGCTTTTTGAATACCAACGCATCCAATTTCTTCATCAAATGAAAACATGAGGTGTATCGGTTTGACCAGATTATATTTAGTCAGTTTTGGAATAAGGTGTAAAATTATACCTATAAATGTTTTCATGTCTGCTGTACCTCGTCCAAAATATTTTTTTTCTTTTTTTTTAAGTTTAAAAGGGTTTGAATTCCACTTTTGTCCCTCAATTGGGACAACATCTGTGTGTCCTGACAACATTATACCACCAGATTTTTTGGGGCCAATTAAAGCATATAGATTAGCTCTATTTTTTTCTTTAGCTACTATTTTTGGCTTAATGTCAAACATCTTTAGATATGAAGCAATATAATTTAGCATAGATAAATTTTCATGCTCGCTAATAGTTTTGAAACTTATTAGTTTAGAAATTATTTCCTCTAGATTAGAATATTTATTGATTAAATTGCTCATTAATAATTCTTTCTTCAAGATCGTGACCTTTATCAAATAAAATTTCAGCATAAATTTCTTTATGCAATTCAACATCAATTTTATGTATATTTTTCATTTCAAAAAAGTCAGCTTCGGCTCTTAACGGTCTTTTCTTATACTCTTTAGACGTGAGGGTTATTTTTGCGTCATTCGGAAGTAGTGCACCTTTCCATCTTCTCGGTCTAAAAGGACTTATAGGTGTAAGAGCAAGTATTTTTGCCCCAATCGGAACAACTGGTCCTCTAAGTGAAAGATTATATGCTGAACTTCCTGCGGGCGTAGAGATTAAACATCCATCGCATTGCAATTCCTCAATTTTTGTAACACCATTTACATCAATTTTTATTTTTGCGCTTTGATGAGAATCTCTTATTAATGATACTTCGTTAAAAGCTAACAATTCATTTTTAATTCCTTCTTTAGAAATCGTTTTTATCTTCAATGGATATAACTTTGTTGATATTGATTTTTTTAATCTTTTTTCTAAATTATCCTCAGAAAAATTATTCATTAAAAATCCAATATTTCCTTTATTCATTCCATAAATTGGAATTTTTTTTTTATAATTTTTATGTAATGAAGACAATATTGTTCCATCACCACCCAAAACTACTATTAAATTTGCATCCTTTAGGGTATGATGTTTATATTTTTTTTTAAGTAAAGATAAAGATTTCTTTGCGTTTTTGTCATTTGAAGAAACAAAATTTATTCTTGGTTCTTTTCGGTAATTTTTCATGATTATCCACCAGTAAAATTCATAAATCTTTCAACTGCAGGAATTTTTTCATTAATTTGGAAAAAATGTCTTTCTGGTTTATTAAAAATACTTTTTTTTAATTCATTAATAAAAACTGACTTTTTGGAATTTAGAAGGGGCTTAATATCTATTGATTTCTTATTTCCTAAACAACCAAATAAAATTCCATTGCTAGTAACTCTAATTCTATTGCATGAACTACAGAAATTATTACTAATAGGGCTAATAAAACCAATAGTTGATTTTACCCTAGAAGTTTCATAATACTTTGATGGGCCATTTGACTTAAATAAAGATTTCTTCAATCCTAATTTATTTTCTATCAATTTTTGGGCTTTATGCACCGGATAATATTGTTTCTTTCTTGAAAGATTCATGTCGCCTAATGGCATAATTTCAATGAAAGAAAGTTTAAAGTTTTGTAAAGCGCACCATTTGGTCATTTGAATAATTTCATCATCATTAAAATTTTTAATCAAAACCATATTAATTTTTATTTTAATCCCAATTTTTTTTGCTAACTCTAAACCATTTAAAACTTTTTTAAGATCTCCACCATTTGTAATGAATTTGTATTTTTCAGGAATTAAGCTGTCAATTGAAACGTTAAGCCTTTCAATTCCATTTTTAAAAATTATTGGAGCAAATTTAATTAATTGAGTACCATTTGTAGTCATCGTAATTTCTTCTAGTTTTCCATCTTTTTTACAAAGACTCAAAAATTCTAGGAGAATGGAAATATCTTTTCTTACTAAAGGTTCACCGCCTGTTATTCTAATTTTTTTAATTCCTATTTTGATAAATGCATCACTAATTTTAATCAAATCTTTGTGGCTTAAATTTTCTTTTTTCTCTGAGAATGTCATTTTTACTGGCATGCAATATTTGCATCTCAAATCACAACGATCAGTGACTGATAACCTTAAATAATCAACTTTTCTTCCGAACGAGTCTAACATAAAAACCTGATAAAATTTATTAACATCATATTATATAAAGTTACTATAATATATAATATAGTTTATTTTGTGATTTTATTAATATACTTATGAAAATAAAGCCTAATATAGATGATGAGAAACTTACGAGAAGAATTTCTGGTTTCAATGAAAATTTCAATAAAACTGAAATAGATGTAATAGAAGAAAAACCATTGACTCTTTATTTAAATAGTCAAGAAATTGTGACAATGATGACAATTAATGACTATCCAAAGTATCTTGGTGTGGGATACCTATTAAATCAAAATATGTTATCTAAAAATGAAAATATTAAATCAATTGATTATGAAGAAGACTTAGGAATTGTTGTTGTAAGAACAGATAAGAAAACAAATTTCGAAAATAAATTAAAGAAAAAAACATTAACCTCTGGATGTGCTCAAGGAACTATATTTGGAGATATGATGGAAAACTTTGAAAAAATTAAATTAAATAGAATTTATAAAATAAAGGCACACTGGATTTATAAATTATCAAAAGAAATAACCCTAACACCAAGCTTGTACCTTAAAGCTGGTGCAATCCATGGTTGTGTATTGTGTAAAAAAGATAAACCTTTGTTATACATGGAAGACGTGGGTCGACATAATGCAATCGATAAAATTGCTGGATACATGTTTTTAAATAAAATTAAACCAGAGGATAAAATTTTTTATACGACTGGAAGACTTACAAGTGAAATGGTTATTAAATCAGTTCAAATGAAAATTCCAATTGTCATTTCGAGATCTGGTTTCACTGCGTGGGGTGTTGAATTAGCTAGAACTTCAAACTTGACACTAATTGGAAGAGCTAAAGGAAAAAAATTTTTAATATTGTCAGGAGAAAAAAGAATTGAGAATAATTAACAAAATGCATATTGGAGGAATAGTCCTAGCTGGAGGAAAATCGAGAAGAATGGAATATTATGATAAATCCTTAAAAGAAATTAATAAAAAAACATTAATTGGAATTGTTTATGGTAAAGCCAGAAAACAAGTTGATTTAGTGGGAATAAATTCTAACACAATAAATAAAATTCAGTATTTTAAAAATGTTGAATTTTTAAAAGACTCAATGCCAGGGCATTTGGGTCCTCTTTTAGGGATCTTGACTGGAATTGAGTGGCTTATAAAAAAGGATTTAAACTTTGAATGGTTAGCAACTTTTCCAGTTGACTCACCTTTTTTTCCTGATGACTTAATCTATAAATTTAGTTCAAATATTAAAAAAGAAAAAATTATATTAGCCAAAAGTGGAGGGCAAATACATCCAGTCTTTGGAATGTGGCACGTGGATCTTTATAATGATCTTAAACAAAATATTTTTTCTGGAATCAGAAAAATTGATGATTTTACAAAAAATTATAAATTGAAGGTGGTTAATTTTGAAATTATTGAGTATGATCCCTTTTTTAATATTAATAATAAGAATGATTTGTTAAAAGCTGAAAAAATTAATAAACTTATCAAGGAGAGTACTAATGAGTTTTGTAGATAGACTAAAAAAAAAAAATATCATTGCTAAACCTGGTTTTAATAGATGGTTAGTACCTCCTGCTTCAATAGCAATTCACTTATGTATTGGCTCAGTTTATGCTTGGAGCATGTTCAACCCAGCTTTGGTAAAAGTTCTTGGTGTGGTTTCTTCTTCTGGAGACGATTGGAGTTTGAGTCAAGTAGTTTGGATTTTTTCAGTTGCGATTGTTAGTTTAGGATTTGCTGCTGCTTATGCTGGCAAGTGGTTAGAAAAAGTTGGGCCAAGAATGGTTGGGTTTGTTGCTGCATGTTGCTGGGGAGGAGGTTTTTTAATTGGTTCTTTTGGTATTTACTTACAAGAATTAGGTTTTCAAATAAATATTTCATTACCAATGATAAGTAATGAAGAAATTAAATTGCAGATTGGATTATACTTGCTCTATCTTGGGTATGGTGTAATTGGTGGTATTGGTCTAGGTCTAGGTTATGTATCACCTGTTTCTACACTTATAAGATGGTTTCCTGATAGACGTGGCATGGCAACTGGTATGGCGATTATGGGCTTTGGAGGTGGAGCAATGATCGCTAAATTTACAATAGATAGATTATTGGAAAAATTTTATAAAACCCCAGAGTTCTTAGGTGACATTAATTCTGTTGATTTAATAACAGAAGGCGGTAGAAGGTTCGCTGAAATATCTGGTTCTTTGGTTGAAGTTGTAGTCGTGGCGGCTAACGAAGTGTCAAGAATGATAGTTCCTGGTGATCCAGGTGTATATATCGTTGGAACAGGTTCAAGTGGGGCAGCACAAACATTTTTATTTCTGGGAATTATTTATTTTGTTATTATGACTATCGCTGCTTTTTCATACAGAGTTCCACCTGAAGGGTGGACTCCTAAAGGGTGGACACCTCCAAAAGACTCAGCTAAAACTAGATTGATTACAAAAAATCATGTTCATATAGATCAAGCTTTAAAAACGCCTCAATTTTATTTTTTGTGGATTGTATTATGTTTCAACGTTACTGCCGGAATTGGCGTCATTGGTGTAGCAAAAACAATGATGATTGAGATTTTTGGTTCGAGTTTGCCTCTGATTGTTACCGCTAGTTTTGCAGGAACCTATGTTTTAATGATTAGTGTATTCAATATGGTGGGAAGAATATTTTGGGCCTCAATGTCAGATCTTATAGGTAGAAAAACAACTTATTTTATTTTTTTCTCATTGGGAATTTTATTATATTTATCGATACCATATAGCGCAAAGGCCATGAGTATTAATCCATCAGTTACTTATTTGATAATGTTTTATGCAGCTTCAATGATAATTTTTACAATGTACGGAGGAGGTTTTGCAACTATTCCTGCATATTTAGCTGATATCTTCGGAACAAGATATGTTGGTGGAATTCACGGAAGATTGCTGACAGCTTGGTCTACAGCCGGTGTTTTAGGCCCTCTAGCTATAACACAGCTGAGACAAAGTTCGGTTGACAAATCAATAAGCGATTTAGCGAAAAATGTTGATCCCCAAAGATTTTACGACTTTTACGGCGACTCCATTGAAAACTTAAATCAATTAGTTCAACAAAAAACCGTAACAATAGGAAATTTGATGGAAATTGTTCCTGAAGGTATAACTGATCCATCTGCCACATTATATAATACGACTATGTATGCTATGGCTGGTTTGCTCGCCATCGCATTTATTTCCAATCTATTAATTGGTCCTGTAGCAAAAAAACATCACATGACTCCTAAAGAATTATCAGAGTCAAAAGACTGAGGTAATTGAAGAACTTATAAAGAATTAAATAGATACCTTATTTATTTGAGCAGCGCAGTATTTTAGCTCAGGTATCTTACCATCTGGATCTAATGCTTGGTTCGTAAGTAAATTTACGGGTGCCTTTTCAAAACAGAACGGCATAAAAACCATTCCCTCTGGTATCATTTTGTCTATTCTTACTTTAACATCAACTTTACCTCTTCGAGTTGATAACTGAACCATCTCATTTTGCGAAAGATTATTTTTTTTCATATCTTTTTTTGAAACGTGTACATAAGGTTCCGGTTCAATTGAGTTTAAAATTTTAGCTCTCATTGTCATTGAACCAGTATGCCAATGTTCTAATAATCTTCCAGTTGTTAAAATAAAAGGGAAGTCATTGTCTGGAGTTTCATCTGGGGAAACGATTTTAGCTGGAACTAATTTCCCTTTTTTATTTTTTGTTGGAAAACCTTCTCCAAATATTACCTCATTACCTGGGGAAACACTATCGTCACAAGGATACGTTACTGCACCTTCTCTAACTAATCTTTCCCAACTTATATTTTTTATTGAGTCCATACAATTTCTTAATTCGTCATATATTTCGTCTGGCCCATTGTAATTCCATCCAAGATTAAACCTTTTTGCAAGTTCTTGAATAATCCACCAATCTTGTTTAGCATTGCCTGGAGGGTTTACGGCTTTCTTGGCAAGCTGAACTCTTCTATCAGTATTTGTAAATGTTCCAGTTTTTTCTGGAAATGCAGAAGCTGGTAGAACAATATCAGCCAAATATGCTGTTTCAGTAAGAAAAATATCTTGAACCACTAATGTATCCAATTTTGCTAGTGCCTCTCGAGCGTGATTAGCATTTGGATCGGACATTGCAGGGTTTTCTCCCATTACATAAAGACCTTGTATTCTTTTGTTATAAATTTCTTCCATAATTTCAACAACAGTTAATCCAGGCTCAGGATCAATTTTTGTGTTCCAATATTCTTCGAAAAACTTTACATTTTTGGAGTCTGAAATTGGAAGATAATCAGGAAGTACCATAGGTATTAAACCAACATCTGATGCACCTTGAACATTGTTTTGACCTCTTAGTGGATGTAAACCCGTACCTTGTCTTCCAACATTACCGGTTGTTAGAGCTAAAGAAATTAAACATCTAGAATTATCAGTACCATGAATATGTTGTGAAATACCCATACCCCAAAAAATCATGGCAGATTTAGCATTAGCAAATAATCGAGCAGTCTCTCTTATTTCATTGGACTTGATCCCACATATAGGTTCCATTTCTTCAGGAGTAAAATCCTTTACATGATTCACGAGCTGGTTATAACCTTCTGTATGCTTTTCAATATATTGTCTATCCACTAAACCTTCATCAATAATGACATTTAACATTGCATTAAGTAAAGCAACATCAGTTCCAGGTTTGAATTGAAGGTGTTTTTCAGCAAGCTTAGATAAATCTTGTTTCCTCGGATCCATAATAATAAGTTTTAAACCACGTTTTATAGCGTTTTTAATAAATGTGGCTGCAACTGGATGATTCTGAGTAGGTCTTGCACCTATCACAATCGCAACATCTGCATTTTTTACTTCGGAAACGGGAGCTGTAACGGCTCCTGTTCCAATAGCTTCCATTAAGGCTGCCACTGATGACGCATGACACATTCGCGTGCAATGATCAACATTATTATTATTGAAACCAGTTCTTATAAGCTTTTGAAAAAGATAAGCCTCCTCGTTTGAACCCTTTGCGCACCCAAAACCTGCCAATGGTTTTCCTGGTACCTCGTCTCTGATTTTGACTAATCTTTTCGCTGCTAAGTCAAGAGCTTCTTCCCAGGATGCCTCTCTGAAATGAGAAGATGGATCTAAAGGGTTAATTCGTTCTCGGGGATCTTTTTTAACTCCTTCTTTTCTAATAAGTGGTTTTGTTATTCTTTCAGGGTTGTGAATGTAATCAAATCCAAATCTTCCTTTTACACATAATCTACTATTATTAGCAGGTCCGTCTCTTCCTACGGCAGCTACAATTTTGTCATCTTTGACTTTAAATGTTAATTGACATCCAACTCCACAATAGGGGCAAAGTGAATCAACTTCCTTATCGGGTTTACCTGCATACTTTCCATTCTTATCAAGCATACTAGATTCCATTAAAGCTCCTGTTGGACATGCTTGAACACATTCTCCACAACTAACACATGTAGAATCTCCCATAGGATCATCAAAATCAAAAATAACTTTGGAAGAATGACCTCTACTGCTCATTCCAATTACGTCATTAACCTGAATTTCTCTGCAAGCTCTGACGCACAAATTACAATGAATACACGCATCAAGATTAACAGACATAGCTTTATTAGATAGATCAGACTTTGGAATTGAGGAGGTTGAACGTTTATCAAATCTACTTTTATTAACCTCTACTTCCTTCGCCATATTCCAAAAATGTGAGTTAGGATCATGAGATACTTTTTTTTCAGGTTGGTCCGTAACTAATAGTTCCAGTACCATTTCTCTAGATTTAGTTGATCTTTCATCAATTGTTGAAACTTTCATGTCTTCTGATGGTTTTCTAATACATGAAGCAGCCAAAACTCTTTCACCCTCAATGCTAACCATGCAAGCTCTACAGTTACCATCAGCTCTGTAGCCTTTTTTATCCGAATAACATAAGTGTGGTAAAGTTTTTCCGTATCTTTTTGCTACCTGCCAAATAGATTCGTTCTTTTTTCCAATAACTGGTTGATTATCAATATAAAAATTAATGTTTTCACTCATCTGATGTCGTTTCCAAAATATTTAATAGCTGATGTGATTGGGTTTCCAGCAGCTTGTCCTAAACCACAAATTGAAGCATCACCCATTATTTTAACAAGTTCAGTAAGTAGTTTTTTATCCCAAATATTTTTTTCTAACAATTTTACAGCTTTTTCAGTTCCTACTCTACATGGTGTACATTGACCACAGCTTTCATCCTCAAAAAATCTTAGTAAGTTTAATACTACTTTAGTTATATCATCTTTGTCAGAAAAAACAATAACTGCACCTGAACCAATAAAACAACCGTATTTTTCTAATGTTCCAAAATCAAGTGGTATATCTGACATAGATGCGGGAAGAATTCCGCCGGAGGCACCTCCTGGTAAATAACCATAAAATTTATGTCCATCCTCCATTCCCCCGCAATAATCATTTATCAATTCTTTTATTGTAACACCAGCCGGTGCGAGTTTGACTCCAGGGTTTTTTACTCTTCCAGATACTGAAAAGCTATGAGGTCCTTTTCTACCCCTTATACCTTGTTTAGAAAACCAATTTGCCCCTTTTTCTAGAATATCCCTAACCCAGAATACTGTTTCAATATTATGATTTAGGGTAGGTTTTCCAAATAGACCAACTTTAGACACAAATGGAGGTTTATGCCTTGGCAAACCCCTTTTACCTTCAATTGACTCTATCATTGCGGATTCTTCTCCACAAATGTAAGCTCCAGCTCCTCTTCTAACATATACTTTAGTATTACCAAGAATTCCCCTAGCTTTTAGCTTGATTAATTCACTAATCATTTTATGTCTTATTCCTGGATATTCGTCTCTCATATAAATATATATTTTTTGCGCTTCTACTGCCCAAGCTGCAATCAACATTCCTTCGAAAAACCTATGAATGTCTTTTTCTAAATATAATTTATCCTTAAATGTTCCTGGCTCTCCTTCATCTCCATTTATTGTCATTAGTCTAGGACCATTTTCCATTCTTACAAATTTCCATTTTTGTCCAGATGGAAAACCTGCACCACCCATTCCTTTTAGACCAGAGTCGTTTAATTTGTTGATAATATCTTCTAATTTAAATTCATTGTTTCTGCATGAGTCTAGTAATTTGTAACCTCCAAGCTTTATGTAGTCATCTAAAGTTATACCGTTAATTATTTTTGGATGAATATCATCATTCCTAATAGTATCGAGAATTTTTTCAACATTTATGTTTGTTACATGATTATGTCCAACCTCACATGCAGGCGCAGAATCGCACAAACCCATACATGGAGCTCTTACAACTCTAACTTCTTTTGAATTTACATTTTTTTGCAGTTCTTTGATTATTTTGATAGAGCCTTTTAATTCGCATGTTAAACTATCGCATACTCTTACTGTAATTTTTGGCGGGGTTGGCTCATTATCTTCAACCACATCAAAATGAGCATAGAAAGTTGCAACTTCAAATACTTCTGAGAATGGAATTTTTAAAATTTCTGATAGACCAGCTAAATGTTTTTTTCTTAAACACCTATACTTATCCTGAACCAAATGAAGATACTCAATTAACATATCACGGGATAAAGGAAGATTTGAAATTAGATTGTTAACTTCCCTGATGCTAGTGTCATCAACGTCTCTTCCTTTAGGATAAGGAATATTTTTTTTTTTTCTTTTTTCAAAATTATCTAACATTTCCCATATCTTTTTAATCTATATTAACTTATGATGTTAAAAATTATTGTTTAATATTAGCCAACTATAGGTTATTATAATTCAGTAATTAAATAAAAATTTTACTTATTTATTGTATATATATATATCATTACTAAAATTTTAACTATTAGTTTAGTTTTCTTTCAAAATTTTTGTTATTTCATCGTGTAAGTCACCACCTGTAAACAAGAAGCCTTTTATCTTAGCATTTTTAGATGCCTCTAAGTCAGACTTTTTATCGCCTAAAAAAAAGCAGAGGTTTCTTGATAAATTATATTTTAAAATTGCTTCATTCAACATAGCAGGACTAGGTTTTCTTCTAGATTCTGAAATGTCTTTTTCATTTGGTAATTCTGTACAAAAAAAGAAATCATCAATTGAGGTTGAAATTTTTTTTAAATCCATATTCATCCAATTATGAAGTTTTTTAACATCTTCTTCAGAATAAAAGCCTCTTGATACACCAGACTGATTGGTAATTACAATTATTAAAAAACCTAAATCTTTTAAAAGTTTAATGGCTTTTTTAGCTCCTGGAATCCATTTAAAATCTTTAATTTGATAAGTATAACCCGAATCAAAATTTAGAACACCATCTCTATCCAGAAAAAAAGCTTTTTTTTTTTCTTTTTTTTAATTTTTTCTTGATTCATTTTTATTCAAATATAATTATACGCATAAATAAATTTATATTAACTCTTTTTGGATAATTTTTATGAAATCACCGCAAAATGGTAAAGTTTACGAGCCAAGTTCTAATGAAAAATTTATGAACCCTAAGCAATTAAAGTATTTTAGGTCTAGACTGCTTGAGTGGAAGAAAGATTTGTTAAAAGATTCAAATAGCACACTAGAGAAATTGAAAGAAGAAACTACTAATAAACCTGATTCAACTGATCGTGCATCAATAGAATCCGATAGAGCTCTGGAGTTAAGGACCAGAGATAGAGCAAGAAAATTACTTTCGAAAATTGAAAAAGCGTTAAGAAAAATTGAAGATGGAACTTATGGCTATTGTGAAGAAACATTTGAACCGATTAGTATTGATAGACTAAAAGCTAGACCAATAGCAACATTATCTCTAGAGGCTCAAGAAAATCATGAAAAGAATGAAAAAGTTTTTAAAGAAAAAGAGTATTAAATAAATTACTTTTATTTATTTTTTTGTGTGTTATTCTTTAAAAGAACATTTATAGAACAAAAATATTATGGATAAATTAAAAAGTTTGGAATCTACAATCAGTCAAATTGAGAGAAACTTTGGAAAAGGTGCAGTTATGCGACTTGGTCAAAGAGAAAAAATTGAAATTGAATCTATTTCATCTGGTTCTCTTAGCCTTGACATCGAACTGGGTATAGGTGGATTTCCTAAAGGAAGAATTGTTGAGATTTATGGCCCAGAGAGTTCTGGAAAAACAACGTTAGCACTTCATGTTTTGGCTGAGTCACAAAAAATAGGTGGAACCTGTGCTTTTATTGATGCTGAACATGCATTGGATCCTGTTTATGCAGAAAAACTTGGTGTAGATACTGATAGTATGTTGATTTCTCAGCCGGATAATGGCGAACAAGCTCTTGAAATTGCTGATACACTCGTTGGTTCTAATGCAATAGATGTTTTGGTGGTTGACTCGGTAGCAGCTCTTGTTCCTAGAGCTGAAATTGAAGGAGATATGGGAGATTCGCATATGGGTCTTCATGCAAGATTGATGAGTCAAGCTTTGAGAAAACTAACTGGTTCAATTTCTCGTTCTAACACATTGGTAATTTTTATTAATCAAATTAGACAGAAAATTGGCATTATGTTTGGTAATCCAGAGACAACAACTGGTGGTAATGCTCTAAAATTTTACGCTTCTATAAGATTAGATATAAGAAGAATAGGTGCGATTAAAGACAGAGATCAAATTGTTGGAAATCAGACTAGAGTTAAAATTGTCAAAAATAAACTTGCTCCACCATTTAAGACTGTTGAGTTTGATATAATGTACGGTGAAGGTATTTCTAAGACCGGAGAAATACTTGATTTAGCTACCAAATCTGGATTAATTGATAAAGCCGGTGCATGGTATTCTTATAACAATGAAAGAATTGGTCAAGGAAGAGAAAATGCAAAAATTTTTTTAAAAGAAAATGAAAAGATTTCAAATGAGATAGAGGGAAAGTTAAGAAAAATTTCTGTTGAGGACGAAACATCTAAAGATATTAATCAAGAAACTATCGATGAGAAGTAGTTCGAACAAATTATATTATTTTATGTACTAGGTTATTTTTGATAATGACTAGTTTAGAAAAAATAAGATCAACATTTTTAAATTACTTCAGAAAAAATGACCATAAAATTATGGATTCTTCTCCATTAACTCCCCTTAATGATGAGTCTTTATTATTTACAAATGCTGGTATGGTTCAGTTTAAAGATTGGTTTGTAGGACTTGAACAACCAAAATATAAAAATATTGCTACTAGTCAAAAATGTCTCAGAGCAGGAGGAAAACATAATGATTTAGAAAATGTAGGATATACACCCAGACATCATACTTTTTTTGAGATGTTAGGAAATTTTTCTTTTGGTTCGTATTTCAAAGAAGAGGCAATAGAGTTAGCTTGGAATTTTTTAATCAAAGAATTAGATATAGATAAAAAAAGACTAGTGATAACTGTATTCAATAACGATCTCAATTCTTATGAAATATGGAAAAAAATTTCAAATTTCAATGAATCTCAGATTATAAAAATTTCATCTGATGATAATTTTTGGTCAATGGGAGACTCAGGACCTTGTGGTCCATGTAGTGAAATTTTTTTTGATAATGGAAGTAAATTAAACGGAGGATTGCCAGGAACTAAACAACAAGACGGGGATAGATACATTGAAATATGGAATCTTGTATTTATGCAATATGAGAAAAAAAATAATGAATTTTTTAAATTACCAATTAAATGTGTTGATACTGGTATGGGATTAGAGAGACTCACATCAGTTTTAAATGGTTATGTCAATAATTATGACATAAATATTTTTAAAGATATTATTTCTTCAATTGAGAAATTAACTCAAAAGAAAGCTACAAATGAAAATAAAATATCATTTAGAGTAATATCTGACCATATCAGGTCCATTATTTTTT
>MDTB01022804.1_pt1 | contig 34339 bp, 27 predicted proteins | sample 811161 | NCBI WGS metagenome assembly MDTB01 (sample SAMN05326650, study PRJNA326480) | marine metagenome | isolation source: seawater | place: Mediterranean Sea | collected 2009 | reverse complement strand
GAATAGGAAAAACAATTTTTCTTTTGGAATATCCTTCATATAGATGGAATCTTCCCTTAGCTATTAAAATTTCTCTATTCTCTATTTCTCCAGTAACTAATTGTCCAGAATGTCCTTCAATAGTAGAAAGAGGATAATGTGGTATTTCAGAATAATCTAATTTTTTACAATTTTTTATATTGTCTGTAAAAGCACCTAGACCAGATCCAAGTATAACTGCGGTTTCACCTGTAAACGCCATTTTTTGTTTGATAAAACTAGATGCTTCTTTTGCTCTTGTCATTGAATATTTGTAACTAATTGTCCACAACCCGCATCAATATCTTGACCTTTGCTCCATCGAACAGTTACAGGAAAAGAAACTTTTTTTAAACAAGATAAAAAAGAATTAATAGAATTATCACTTGGCCGCTTATAAGGACCGTTAATCTCATTATAAGGTATGATATTAAGCTTACAATTAATTGAATTTAATAATTTTTTTAATCTCATCGCATCTTTTGGAGCATCATTAATTTCAGATAATAATACATATTCAAATGTGACCTTTTTACGAGCCATCATCGTATAATCTTTTGAGACTTCTATTAATTTTAAAAATGAATCAGTTTTTGTAAGAGGCATTATTTTCATACGCTGTTTCTCATTTGATCCATTTAAACTAATAGCTAATTTAAAGGGTTGTTTCTCTTTAGAATATTGATGAATCTTTTTTATTATTCCTGACGTGGAAATGGTAATTCTCCATGAACCCATATTGACACCTTTTGGATGATGCAATAAATGAGCTGCCGTTAAAGAATTATTATAATTTAAAAAAGGTTCACCCATACCCATAAAAACTACATTAGTGATTTTTTGATTAGATATTTTTTGCAATTGTAAAAACTGATCGATGATCTCACCAGCTGTAAGATTTTGTAAAAACCCCATTTGTGCTGTAGCACAAAATTCGCATCCTACAGCACAACCAACTTGCGTTGATAAACAAATAGTTACCCTTTTCCCTTCATACATTAAAACTGATTCTATCATTTTATCATTTTTTAATGCAAATAAGTATTTTTGCGTATTTTTAGATTCTCGGGTATTGCCATTAATTAATCGCAATGAATGTAGGGGATATTTCTCTAGTTTATTTTTAAAAGATAATGGTAGGTCAGACATTTTACTGTAATCATCTATTTGTTTTCGATATATCCAATCAAAAAGTTGTCTCCCTCTATATTTTTCTTCTCCTAAAAACTCTGCTAAGCATTCTAGGTCTTCTAAAGAACTACCAATAATTGATGAAAAATTCAAATTCATATAATTTTACCAATAATTTATTAAATAAACGCTTATTCTTCCTTTTTAGGGTTCGGTTGCTTGGTTAAGTTTTGCCCCATTCTATAAAAATATAAAGAATTAAATCTTATGAAAGAATTACAAAAAGATCTCAAAGCATTTGAAGAGCTAACTAAAACCAAAGAAGCTTTTTTCAAAGAAATTCGTAAAGTTGTAATAGGGCAACAAGAAATTTTAGATAATCTTCTTATTGCTCTTTTAGCTCAGGGGCATTCCCTCTTAGTTGGAGTACCGGGCTTAGCAAAAACTCTTATTATTAAGGCGCTTTCAGATGTTCTTGACCTTTCATTTAAACGAATACAATTTACTCCTGACCTAATGCCAAGCGATATTACGGGTACAGAACTAATTGATGTTGACACAAATACAGGACAACGTTCATTTAGATTCTACAAAGGACCCATCTTTGCAAATATCGTTCTTGCTGATGAAATAAATAGAACACCTCCAAAAACCCAAGCTGCACTCCTTGAATCAATGCAAGAACATAAGGTTACTGCTGGCGGTAAAACCTATGACCTAGATGAACCTTTTTTTGTTTTAGCTACTCAAAACCCAATAGAACAAGAAGGAACCTATCCATTGCCAGAAGCACAATTAGATCGCTTTATGTTCAATTTAAATATTGATTATCCAACTAATGAGGAAGAAATATCAATTATTAGGAAAACAACTACAGCAAAAAATATATCCTTAGAACCTATAATATCTAAAACAGACATCTCATCTTATCAAGATTTGGTTCGGCGTGTTCCTGCTTCAGATAATCTAGTTGAGTATGCTGTAAAATTAGTATCTGCAACCAGACCTAAATCTGATTTTTCAACAAATCTAATCCGTCAATCTGTTGACTGGGGTGCCGGACCTAGGGCATGCCAATATTTAGTTCTCGGTGCAAAAGCAAAGGCTGTCTTAGATGGAAGACCAACTCCAAATATTAGCGATATACAAACCTTGGCATTGCCAATACTAAGACATAGAGTGATTCCAAATTTTAATGCAGAAGCAGAAGGGTTAAAAATTGATGATATTATCAAACAATTGATTGATGAATTGGACCACTAATGTCTTCATCTATTAATAAAAAAAAGTATCTACAACCAGAGACTGTTGCAACTTTAAGCTCATTGGCTTTACGAGCTAAATTAGTAGTCGAGGGTTATATTATAGGTAACCACCGAAGTCCTTATCATGGATTCTCTGTTGAATTTGCAGAACATAGATCATATGGTCCAGGAGATGAGATCCGATATATTGATTGGAAATTATTTGGTAAAACAGATCGATTATATGTAAAAAGATTTGAAGAAGAGACAAATCTTAGAGCGCATATAATATTAGATACAAGTAAATCCATGCTATATAAAAGTGGTAAACACCTGTCTAAGCTTGTTTATGCAAATACTCTTGCAGCATCGCTAGCCTATTTAATGATAAACCAACAAGATGCAGTAGGATTGATACAATTTTCAGACAAAATTGATACTTTTATCCCTCCTAAATCCAAAACAAGTCATTTATATACCATTCTAAAACAATTTGATGATAAAAAAACAGGAAAGGATACTAAGATAGAAAAAGTACTACATGAAATGGCCGATCGTGTCAATAAACGTGGATTAATTATTTTAATATCAGATTTATTGGATGACCCAAAAACAATTATTAATGGATTAAAACATTTTCGCCATCAGAGACAGGAAGTGATTGTATTTCATATATTAGATCGTAAAGAATTAGAGTTTGATTTTAACACACGAACCAAGTTTATGGATATGGAATCAGGCGAGGAAATAATTACTGAACCATGGCATATTAAATCAAATTATACCAAATTAATTAACGATATTAAACTGAGATTTAAAAAAGAATGCAGAGAATATTTAATTGATTATATTCCAATTTTTACAAATCAAAATCTTGATAAAAGCATTACAGAGTATTTAAAAAAACGAAAAAAATTATTCTAATAAAGTTAATAGCATCAATAATTATACAACTTGGGATAAAGAAAAAACCAAGAGACCCTGATTCTTCTTTAATAATGAGAAATCTCAAATTATCATTTATCATTCTTTTCTTCAGTGGTTGTGAACCCTTTGTGTCTGAGTTTTCTGATTCATCTGACCCATTGCTCTTCAAGGCCTCTTTTATTGAAAACAATTCAAATTCTTACCAAGGAGGAAGTATAAAGGTCGTTACTTGGAATATGCGTTTTGGCATAGGGAGATTTCCTTTCTTTGGAGATTCTTGTGGGGAGAGAGTAATCGCTGATGAAGAGACAGTATCCCACACCATGCAGGCAATAGCTGATAGTCTTAATACTATTAACGCAGATATTGTTTTGCTTCAGGAAGTAGACCTTGAATCAAAAAGGTCAGGTTATTGGAACCAGATACAATACTTACTTGATAATACCTATCTCAACTATGGTGCTTATGCATCCATGTGGGAAGCAGATTATATCCCAACAGACGGCTTAGGAAGAATTAATACTGGCAATGCAATATTATCAAAGTATGCACTCGATTCAGCAGAGCGCATTCAATTAAATCTTAGGACAGACCAATCTGACCTTATCCAATACTTTTATCTTAGACGTAATATTTTAAAAGCAGAGATTCCAGGATTGGGCATTGGGCAAAAAAAATTTTTTGCGGTAAACATTCATGCAACAGCATTTGCAACCGATGATACAAAGCAACAACATGTGGATAAATTCATAGACGTCTTGGAAAGTATTCATTCTGAAGGAGATTTTTTTATTTCTGGAGGTGATCTAAATGCAGTTCCCCCAGGAGCCATAATAGACTATTGTGAACAAGATATGTGCCTTGGTGATAATTACCATTCTGAAGGATCTAATCCCTACCACAAGGAAGGAAGTTACTTTCAGAATTTCATTGGAGAGCCTGATATATTAGAACCACTATATGAGTCATTTAAACCAGCAATAGAGTTTAGTTCGCGAAATTTACCAGAGCATTTTACCCATGCACCATCAACAGGAATGATAGATGAAGATACTTACCAAAAGTATGATAGAAAAATTGACTACCTATTCACTAATTTAAATTGGGAAGACAACTCAGGGATAACCCACCAAGGTTTTTGGGAATTAAGTGACCATATGCCCTTAAGCGCAAATTTAATCGCTAATCCATCTAATCAAAACAGATGATAAGGATTATTATTTCTCTTACGATTTTAGCATCAATTATGAGCGGAAACCCTAACCAATGGAACTCTCATTCAGCTCATGTTATTCTAGAAAAAAGATTAGAGATAGGGCTCTTCCAGCCATTGCGTTATGGAATAAAAGAAAATTTGGAATTTAGTACTTACCCAATTTGGTTTTTTGTTATTCCTAATGTTTCCTTTAAAAAACCATACAAAGATATAGCGGGATTCAAGATAGCAAGTAGATTTAGTACGGCATATCCAACACCACTTTTAAACATCCTTTCTAAAAATGGAATTGGTGGACTTATGGATCCAAATTTAACGGTACCTCCAATGGTAAGTATTTCAGGAACCTTGCTAATGTCAAAAAAAAAATTTGGAACAATGACTACATTCAAAACAGGTGCAGATATTGGGCTAGTGATGGGTGAATTAGACGAACGGTCAAACATAGACCTCCCAATTGTATATCATAGACTCGAGATTTTTCATAATAAATGGGGTATTCACACCGGTCTTGATGTGACAAAAGATATTAGTGAACAATTTACACTTTTCATTGACCTGGACCTTCGTTTATTACCGGGACTTGAAAAATACAAGCCCGATAAAACCTATCAACTTCATTCTGGTAATTATTCAATAGAACATAAGCTTTTGTTGATTTGGAATTACTCATCTAGCTTCAGAGTTATCACAGGTTATAAACTTATTGCTGGAGAATACCCGTATGGAAAAGAAGTGCGATTACTTCCCTATATCCCTGTGTTAGAAAAATGGATTCCCATTATAGAACTTCAATGGGGCATATAGACAAAAGAACACTTATACTAAACTCCGTATTTTTTTAATAATATTGTATGAATTATTAGTTGAATATTATTTGTCTTATTTAACGTTAGTATTTTTATAACCTTTAGGATAGAGCATAGATTAGAATAACGAAATAAAATATTTTGGACTCTATGATTATCCGTCACCTTCTGCTACATCTCTTTTATATCGAATTAAATCCAAATTTTTCTTATAAGTTTCTTTATTGTCTATATCTATAACCATTACTGCTTTTATCTTTTTCTCTGCTTTTCTATACCATCTAGCAGCTTCATTTAAATTTTTTTCAAAACCTTCTGTCCCATTATAATAATTATCACCTAGACCTTCATATGACCTAGCCATACCTAAAGCAGCTTCAAAATCATCTTCATTAAGAAAAAACGCTTCATCAAATGCTAATTCTGCGGCTTGAAAATTTTCCATTTGATTATGTATAACACCAAGATTGTAATATAAATCTGCCTTCGTAGTATCATTCTCCTCACTTGAAATTGCATTTTCAAATACTTTAATAGATTTTTCTTTATCTCCTAGATCATAATAAATACTTGCTAATTCTCTAAGGACTTTACTATTTGAAGGCTCAATAGCAGTAGCTTTTTCATAATAGGGTAAAATATCTTTACTAGAAAGTCCACATCTACCAAGTATTTGAGCCGCACCAAAATTTGCTTCAAAACTTTTTGGATTCTTCTCAACTGCTGTTACGGCAGCATCCTTAGCAGAATCTTTATCCCCTTTATCAAAATAACATTTTGCGAGTGTTACATGAGTATTTGCATCAAGAGGATTGATTATTGATGCATTTAAAAAATGACTGATTGCTGTTTCTAAATATTCAATTTTATTATCAGGGTCATCTTGTATTTTTCTAAATTGTTCAACCCCTAAATTAAATTCCTTAGCCCAATAAAATTCTATGTAATTACTCACAGCCTCTTTAACCGTAATAAATGCACCTCGAATCTCAATCTCTTTTTCTGGATTTATCCCCATTGCCTTATCAAACATTTCTACCATTTTATTCCACTGATTATCCTGTGCATATATCTCAATCGCCATGACCATTGGAATCTCAGGATTATCAGGTTCTACTGCCATTGCTTTAGGAAGCCATTCTTTTGCTTTCTCAAAATCAGATTGCTGGATAGCTAACTTAGCAGTAGTGTATTCCTGACTTGAGCATGATATAAAAATCATAAGAATTAAAAACAAATATCCACGCACTATACTTTTTCTATTTAACATAAGGTCGTCCCTAAAAATAATATGTATTCAAACTTTTGGAATTTAATAGAGTCCTGATTATACCACCAATACATTGTAAAAGATTATTGATTATCAAAATAATCTGATTTTAATTGATTGATAACATTTTTTTCAAATTGGGCACCTTGAATTTGGATTATCTGCTCTGCTAGATGTACCGCAATCTTACCTGACAAATGATAATCATTTCCCTTCGCAAGCGAAGAAAGAAAACCTGCTGCATACATATCACCGGCTCCTGTCGTATCTATTGCGTTTATTTCCTGAGATTGAATTTTATATCTTTCTTTATTATTAAAAATTAAAGAACCTTGTTTACCAAGTTTGATTCCTCCATGATTTATATACTTCATTAATTCACTAATTGATTCATTGATATTGCCATTGTCAAATAATATTTTTAGCTCGGATTGATTTACAAATACAATATCTATATCATTCATTATCATTTGAATAAATTCTTTTTTATTCCTTTGAACAACAAATGGATCTGCAACATCAAATACAATTTTTACATTATTCTCTTTTGCAATAGAAATAGCTTTCTTAATGGAGGATTTTTGTGAATCTGTATCCCACATATATCCAGTAAAATATAGGATTTTAGATTTGGATAAAGTTTGAATATCTAGATCATTAATAGAGAAGTCTTGACACATACCAAGGTGTGTATTCATTGTTCTTTCACCATCTGGTGTAACTAAAATAACACTAGACCCTGTTCTCCCGCTACCCTGAGCTATACCGGTTTTAACACCATATTGATTTATTCGTTTAATATACTGATCGCCAAATTGATCTTTTCCAATTTTCCCAGTTATGTAGGAGGAAATTCCTAAACCAGAACTAGCAATTATCGTATTGGGAGCAGAGCCTCCTGGTGTATATAAAGGGTCAATATCTTCAAAATAATTTAGAATTTCTAATTGCCGATTCTCATTAACTAATTCCATTGTTCCTTTATGCATTTTTAATTTTTGCAAATCATAATCAGTAGCTTTAATTAAAATATCGATAAGAGGGTTACCAATTCCAAAAATCATTGGAGGGCAGATTGTATAATTAGTGTTTTTCAGATTCATGAATTTTGATGAAAATAATACTTAAAATTATCTATAAATTTTTATTATATTGAACAATATTAATAATCTAATAGTTATGAAAGCATTTATCATATTTTGTAATAAAAAATATAAAATCTTGCCCAAATAAATCTAAAAAAGTAATTTTAGGAATAATGGAATCAAAAACCTTTGCAATTATTACAGATATACATTCAAATATATCTTCGCTAAAAAAAGCATTGACAATAATATCTGAGAATAATCATATAGATCAAATTATTTGTCTTGGGGATTGCTTTGCCCTGGGCCCTGAGCCGGAAGAAACTTTGGAAACACTAAAAAATATTCCTGACTGTATTTTTATTCGAGGAAACCACGATAGATATTTGCTTGAAAAATTATGGGAAGATGAATTGCCCAGCTTGGAAGGAATGGACCCTTATGATCCTATTTGTCAAGCTATAGTACAGAATGAAAAATGGACTGCAGAAATGCTCGGTGAAGAAGGACGAGATTTCTGTAAAAAAATGAAAATTGCCCATCGAGAGATTGTTGGCAATACTCTTATTGAATTTAGTCATGCATGGTATAAAAGGGATGATAAACCTCCTAGTGCTCAGGAAGCATTAAAATGGAGAGACCGTGTAATTGAAGCAAATCCAAAAATTAAACAGGTTGTATTCGTACATGGGCATGTACATGTACCACGGCATCAAGTTATAGATAATCTAACTATTCTATGCCAAGGAGCGACTGGACTTCCTTTTGATAGAGACCAACGTGGCTCCGTCGCATTCTTAACAATAACAAATAATACTATTAACTGGGATGTAGATAGATATGATTACGATGATCAACAAACTACAAATCAACTAGAGACAAGAAAACCTCCTTTTTATAATAATCTAAAAAATACAATCAAATTTGCCTCTATTCGTAATGACCTTTAGGTCAAATTCATTCAATAATTAGATTATCTAAATCTGTATAATAAATTGTATTACTTTGATTATAGCGCAACTACACCACTTCATACTGAAGTGCTTGATTTAATAAATAATTTAAATAAGGAAGTGTATGGTAACCCTTCGTCTATATATACCATAGGAAAAAAAGCACGGGTTATAATTGAGAATGCACGATTACAAGTCGCGGAATCAATATCAGCAAAACCCGAACAAATTATTTTCACTAGTGGCGGTACTGAATCAAACAATCAAGTACTCTGGTCTTTTGTTAACAAGACCAATAGTCATATTATTTCTAGCGTTATTGAACACCCTGCGATAACAAAAGTCCTTAAAACGATGGAAAATTTTGGTGTAAAGCATGAACTTGTTAATGTAGATAAAGATGGAATTATTTTAATTAATGAATTAATAAATAAAATAAAATCAAACACAAGGCTTATATCAATAATGATGGCTAATAATGAGATAGGTGTAATACAACCATTAAAAAAAATAATTGATATTGCACACGACAAAAATATTTTAGTACATACTGATGCGGTTCAATGCTTAGGAAAAATAAAATTAGATGTCTCAAGATTAAAGGTAGATTTTTTAAGTCTTTCAGCGCATAAATTTTATGGACCAAAAGGAATTGGCGCTATATATATAAAAGATCCAGATAATATAGACCCTTTTATAATTGGTGGAGGACAAGAAAAAGGATTACGTGCAGGTACTGAGGATGTGTCTTCTATTGCAGGTATGGGACTTGCAGCTAAACTCGCTAGTCATTTAATAGGAAAAAAAATAAAATTATTAGAAAAGTTTGAAAATAAATTTAAAAAAGGAGTCCTTAAGTTTTATTCAAAAGCTATTTTTAATGGAGATCAGAAAAACAAACTCCCAGGTATTGTTAATATTTCATTCCCTAATCATCGTTCTGAAATACTTATGACAAAATTAAATAGAGTAGATATTGCAGTTTCTAATGGATCTGCTTGCGGCGCTGGCATAATTAAACCATCTCCAGTTTTATCTGCTATAGGAGTTGATGAAAAGACCAATCTATCTGCATTAAGATTCAGCTTTGGTATCACAAATACAGAAGAACAAATTGATTTTCTTTTAAAACAATTAAAAGATATTGTCAAAAAATAATGAGCCGAGTTATCATTGGCATGAGTGGAGGTGTTGATAGTGCTGTAGCTGCATCTATACTTATAGAGAAAGGATTCAATGTAGAAGCTTTATTCATGAAAAATTGGGAAGAAGATTCTGAGAATTGTACTTCTGAAAAAGATTATACAGATGCATTGCAGGTATGCGAAATTTTAGGAATACCATTGCATTCTGTCAACTTTGCTAAACAATATTGGGATCGTGTATTTAAGCATTTTATAGAAGAATATAAAATTGGTAGAACTCCTAACCCTGATATTTTGTGTAATACTGAAATAAAATTTAAAGAATTTCTGCATTATGCATTTGAATTAGGAGCAGATAAAATAGCAACTGGTCATTATGTTCGTAGCTATAGAAGTAATAATAGAGTAATACTTCAAAAAGGATCAGATAGAAAAAAAGATCAGAGCTATTTTCTTTATGGCTTAAACCAAAAACAAATATCTAGTTCTATTTTCCCAATTGGAGACCTTACTAAAAACGATGTTAGAAATATTGCAAAATCACTTGGATTTAATATTTATAATAAAAAAGATAGTGTAGGTATATGTTTTATAGGAGAAAGAAACATAAAAGAATTTTTAAAACAATATATACCATCTCAGCCTGGAGATATTCTAACAACATATAATAAAAAAATTGGTGAGCATGATGGACTAATGTACTACACAATTGGACAACGAAGAGGTCTTGGAATAGGTGGAGGTCATACTAATGATGAAGGAGCATGGTATGTCGTAGATAAAAACATTGATAATAATAACTTAATTGTAGGGCAAGGAAATGATAACTCGGCGCTATATAAAAAAAAACTAACTGCTTCTAACACTCATTGGATATCAAATATTTGGCCCACTAAGCAAAATTTATTTGCAAAAATACGTTATCGGGCAAAAGATATTCCCTGCACCATAACTAAAATAGATAATGAAAATATATCAGTTGAATTTGATGAAAAATGCTTCGGTATCACACCTGGGCAATCTATTGTTTTCTATGATGATGATGTTTGTTTAGGAGGAGCAATCATAGAATGTCCTCATTAATAATAAAATACAAATTTTTATTGTCTTCTATTTTGCAACAACCATACCTGTATTAAATTCGTTGCTATATGAAGCCTGCTTTCAAAGTAATTATACTAATCTCATTGTGTATTGTTTTTGCATTCGCACAGTTTCGATCCAATGTCCCAACCACTTCAATTCCAACAAATTTAAATGGTGAATTAAATACAAAAAATGATTTGACAATTCTCGATTTTAATCGCTTTAATATACAACAAACCTTTTCAATGTCTATGGCTTCTAATAATCAACATTCATTTTCTATAGCAGGCTTGACTAATAACATATCATATTTATGGAGTGAAAATTTGACATTAGATGCAGACATAGCTATATATACAACTCAATTCCCGTCTTATAATCAGACTAACTTGATTAATGGAGTTGACCTCTCTTATAATGCCGGAATCACATATCAGCCATCCAAAAATTTATTTTTGACACTTCAATTTCAGAAAGTACCATACTACCAAAAATACCAAACTAATTCACCATTTAATATGAGGTTTATACAATAAGTGGCTAGAAAGAAAGCGCCATCTAAACAAAATCAACAAAATTTAATTCTAAATACTGCTATAGGTATTCTAGGATTTATTCTACTTGGTTTCATTTATTCATTTACTAAAAACAATACTCATTTAGGAGTTCCTGTTGAGGTCAGTTTCCCAAATCAAAATCAACCTAGAGAATTAGCTGCGAATGTATATGAACGAAATCCTATTCATCAAATAAAAGTAGAAATTCTAAATGGCTGTGGTATAAAAGGAATTGCAGCTAAAACTGCTGAATTCCTTCTGCTTGAACATCAAGTTGATGTTATAAAATCTGATAATGCAGATAACCATGATTATCCCAACACCTTAATTATTGGGCGAAATGAAAAAATAGAAGGAATAGAATTGATTTGTAAATCTTTTGGAGTTCCATTAGATAATAAAAACATTATTCAGCATAAACCAGATGAAACTCTGGGAGTGGATGTGACAGTTATTCTTGGACAAGACATCCAAACATTTGATAGAATATTTGATTATATCAATAATACAAAATAAATGAAAAAATCCAAATCGGATTTCATTTCAAATCACCCACTACTAAAGCAAATACTAGACCTAGCCCTTGAAAAAAAGGCAGGAAAAATAATTGCTTTAGATATCCGAGGCATCTCCTCTCTTACTGATTTTTTTATAATCTGCCATGGAGATTCTGAGCCACACGTTAAAGCAATCACAGATCATATAAGAAAAGGGACTGAAAATAAACCCAGGCATCTAGAAGGTTATGAAAATCAAAATTGGATATTGCTTGATTATTTTGATGTAATAATACATATTTTCAAAAAATCTGAGAGAGAGTATTATTCTCTTGAAAATTTATGGGCAGATGTTCCAACTATAGAATTAACCAATGAAAAAGATTAAAATAGAATTATCATTTGTAATAAATAACATATTGAAATCATTATCATATCCTGATGTGAATTTTTCATTGGCACCACCGAAAAATAGTGAATTTGGGGATTTAAGTTCTAATATCGCTCTCCTACTTACTAAAGATATAAAAAAACAACCAATGGAAATTGCTGATATCTTCAAGAATAAAATAGAATATGAAAATATTAATTATATTATCAATGTAACTGTGACAGAACCAGGATTTTTAAATTTTAAAATATCAAATCAATATTTTCAATCTCAAGTTAAAATAATCCTTAAAAATTTAAATACTTTTGGTAAAAGTAATATTGGGTCTGGAAAACACGCGAATGTAGAGTTTGTAAGTGCAAATCCAACTGGACCTCTTACAGTAGGTCACGGAAGAAATGCAATTATTGGTGATACAATTTCAAACTTGCTGATATGGAATGGATTCAAAGTAACGAGAGAATATTATTTTAATGATGCTGGAAGACAAATGAGAATATTAGCTGAATCAGTTGAAGCACGTTATTTTCAAATAATTAAGAATGATTTTCCATTTCCCAAAGAAGGATATCAAGGAGATTATATTAAAGATATTGCAGAATCAATATTTCAAAATAAAGGAGACCAATTACAAATTGGAGCAACTATCTTTAAAAAAGAGGCGGAGAAAGTAATTTTTAAAGATATTAAAAAATCTTTAAGAAAACTTGGTATCCATTTTAATCAATACACAAATGAAAAAACATTTTATGATAATGGATCTATTAATGAACTACTTGCACAACTACGTGAAAAAAACTTGATTTATGAAAAAGATGATGCAACCTGGTTTAGAGCATCTGCTCTTGGAAAAGAGAAGGATAGAGTTTACATCAAAAGTTCGGGAGAACCGACATACAGGGTTCCAGACACAGCATACCATCGCGATAAAATCAATAGAAAGTTTGATTTAATCATTGATGTATTTGGAGCAGATCATGCAGACACATATCCTGACGTTCTACTTGCTCTTGAAGCATTAGGATATGATACAGGACATATAAAAGTATTATTATACCAATTTGTCACATTACTAAGTGGTGGTAAAAAAATTAAGATGTCTACTAGAAAAGCAGATTATGTAACTTTGGATGAACTTGTAGATAAAGTTGGAGACGATGTTGTCCGTTACTTTTTTATCATGCGAAGTATGAACACACACTTAGATTTTGATTTAGATCTTGCATCAGATCAATCAGATAAAAATCCTGTTTTCTATTTACAATATGCACATGCCAGGATATGTAATATTATTTATAGAGCTAAAGACGATAAAATATTATTGGATGATTCTTATGATGCCTCTCTACTAAATCATATAGATGAAATACAATTGATAAAATATATGACTCAATTTCCAGAGATTATTGAAATTGCATATATAAATCTTGAACCTCAAATTATTGCTAATTATCTCCAAGACCTCTCTTCATATTTTCACAAATTCTATAACCACTGTAGAGTAATAACAAATAATATAGAACTCACAAAATCGAGAATAGCCTTAGTAAAAGCTGTAAAAGTGATTTTAAAAAATGGTTTTAGTATTCTTGGAATTTCAGCTCCTGAACGGATGTAATGATTGATTTCATTAAATCTGAGTTTCAATTTTTTATTCTTTGTCTCACAACTTTATTTACGTTGATAAACCCTATAGGAATAGCACCATTATTAATGGTAATGACAGATCGATTTGCAAAAAGTGATAAAATATCTATTGCGAAAAAGGGATCTCTCACTGCATTTATTACACTTGTGCTATTTGCAATACTTGGCTCTGTAATTTTTAGTTTTTTTGGTATTACATTAGAAGCATTTCAGATTATGGGTGGAATAATTTTCTTTCGTAATGGCTTAAGAATGCTTGAAGCAAAAATCGGGAGGTCAAGAACAACACCTGCTGAGCAAGAAGAATCACAAGAGAGTGATGATATTGCCATTAGTCCTATAGGAATACCATTAATTGCAGGACCTGGAGCAATTACCGCAACAATGCTATTATCAAGTCAAACACCTTATATATACAGTTATGCTACTTTAGCTCTAGCAATAATGATAGTTCTTTCTTTTGTTTACCTTATATTAAGAAATGGAGAATTAATTATTAAAGTATTAGGAACATCCATCATGCGTATTATTCAACGACTAATGGGTTTGATTTTATTGGTTATAGCTGTACAGTTCGTAATAAATGGAACCATTACAGTTATAAAAACTCAATTATCTTAATTATTTCAGTAATAGCATTTTTTTCATTTTCAAATCTTTCCCAGCCTGTATCTGGAAAAAATAAATTCCCGTACTTACCCTTTTACCAGAATTGTTTACTCCATTCCAAGTAAATAAATGCCTCCCAGATTTATGGTCCTTTAATATCTCTGATATAATAGTACGACCCATAATATCAATTATATTAATTTGAACATCTCTTGAATCAGGAAGATCATATCGAATTGTTGTAGTAGGATTAAAAGGGTTTGGATAATTATTATAAACATTAAATTTTTCTGGTAATAGATTAATATCTATTTTAGAGATTCCATTATCTAAAGTATCTCCATTTATACCTAAAAATCGATATTGTATAGTTGCTGAAAATTGATGCGATGGGTTTTTAGGGACCTTAAATATCAGTAAAGAATCTAGACCTTTGTAATCAGCTATTGAAAATTGAACAATTTTGTTATTTAAATCGGTTGATTTAAATATAAATGGATTATTCTCTGAATTATTTATACCAATTTTCTGGATATCTAGATTAGAATTTCCAATCAAAATCTCAGCCATATATGTTTCTTTAGGAATAGTAAAAGTAATATTTGAACCTTTACCAATTACATTTAAACTATTATTTATGCGTGCTGCATAATTTATACTATCCAATGAAAGACTAAAATATCTCCACTGCCACATCTTAGCAAATGCTGTAAGATCTAATAAATTCGCCTCACCATCTGGATTAGGTTCTACATGAGGTGGCTCATTTAAAAAAGGACCTAAGTCAGTATTAGGCCATGATTGATTAAATAAAAGAATATCCTCTATTGAAAGATCGTAATCATAATTTAAATCGCCCCATAAATGGCTAAAAAATTGAACAGTATCAGAAACAAACAAAGTATTATATGCAAGAGCACTATCTAAATAAACGGTTAATGTATCCTTACTTGCAAGATTAGAATCCCACGTTATTGTTATTACCGAGTCTTCATATGAATTTTCTGTAAAAAAATTAGAATCTAAACTTGAAACAACTTGCATATCATAAAAATATATCAATCGATTAAATTTTATCCTTATTGTATCTCCACTTAAAACAGATAAAACCTTAGATGAATCATTAAAATCTGGTGTGATCTCCATTATTCTTGGCTCTGAATCATCAAAATAAATACCATCGGTTCTTATGACTGTTGAAAAATTATTAGCAGAATCCACTGCCTTTATATAAGTATAATATAATGTGTCACGATCGAGGTCTAAGCTATCTAGCGTTATTGTTGACATACTATCCGTAGTATACCAATCTAAAATATTAGTTGTATCATTTTCAGTGCCAATTGCAAGCTCATAGTAATCAATTCCAATATTGTCAGAAAATCCCTCCCAAGAATAGTCTAATGATGTAGAATCTGGGGTATAATCCATCTCAAGTATCCAATCACCATCATTAAAAAGGCCAGCCTCTGGTGATTCTATATCTATTATTATTCCATCACCATAAATAGTATCTGAAAAATTCCCAGCCGAATCTTGGACAAAAACAGAACCATAATATGTTTTATTATTTTCTAAATCCAGTCCATTCCATCCACCAAAATTATTTTCCCCATTCATTGTCCAATTTACTATATTGGATAAATTGGGTTGAGATCCAAGCGAATAATATGTCTTTTTGATACCTGATAAAGAATCTTCATGAGTCCAATATAAAGTTAAACTATCTGCGTTGTTATAAAATGATATATCCATTGAATTAACACCTTCAAAGATATTGGATATTGAAGGACTTGTCTTATCTATAATTATATATGTATTGTCAGATGTTGCTGAAACAATACTACCAATATTCCCAGCCGTATCTGAAAAACTAATACTGAACGATATGGTATCTTCAATATCTTGATCATCTACCACATAGAAACCAATCCAGCGCTCAAACCCATGGACAGGGACTACTGTATCATTATTAATAATTATATCAGGGGTCTTTAGTCCTTCACTATATGTAAACTGGACATCAATCGTATCTTGAATCCTAGCCCATCTCAAATGTTCTGAACCATCATGCGTTCTATTATTGATATTCACTCCCTCAAGTTCAGGAACAATTTCATCAATATGCAGAACTGTATTGTCACTTAACCCAGTAGTTTGATTTCCTGCTCTATCCATAATCATAATTGTAAATTGGACATTATTCCCTTCACTATATCCATCAACTGATTCAAAACTATCTTCACTAATCACTACTGCGAACTCTCCATTAGCAGGAATATCAATAATATCCACCTCAGAACCAAAACTAATATATTCAGAATCTCCAAAACGTAACTTAGGTTGAATAGTACCACCAATGATAGATTCATCATCTAATGAAATTGGTGTAATTATAACAATTGTATCATTTGATCTATTCCAATATCCATTTACAATATTCCCTCCTGCAACAAAAACAGTATCCACCTCAAAATCTATTGGAGAAGTGATGTCAAATAATATACTTGTCTCATCAGTTGTTGTTGTAACAGTATCACCAAGATTTCCTACCAAATCAGAAAAAATTATTTGAAAAGGTATATATCCTTCTTGTTCGCTTCCATCCAAAATATGCCATGAACGATATGGATTTCTCTGTTGATTCATATAAATCGTATCTGCTTCTAATCCTGCTATCATTACAGAGATATCTATTATGTTTTCATTAGATGAAAAATCTAAGAACATTGTATCTCCTATAATTGCCAAACTTGTGTCATTACTATTTGTAGAATAAAAAGTAACAGGATTTATAAAAGGTGGAGTCCCATCAAACCAAACAAATGAATTATCATCTGTAATCGTTTCTACTGTGCTATTTCCTGCAGAATCTTCAAATGTAATTGAAAAATCAATAAAACCATCAGGATCAGATTGGAATAATTCTCGTGTTGCAAGATAATTATATCCATTTCGAATTGGAACGACATTGGAATCAGCGATTATAACAATTACATCTCTATGATTTTCCGATGCAGTAAAAAACAATGAATCCACATTGCCAATTCCCGCAGAATCAACCCTTGTATTATTGGATGACATCCTTATGTTATTTAAGGATGGCAGTGTCTTATCGTATTTTACTATACTTTCATCTGTAGTAGAATCAGCAGGCGGTCCAGTGGCACCACCAAGATCTGTATATTCAATATTAAAATATATTTCACCTTCAGAATCATTTGAATCCATAATATGATAACCCCTATATATAGATCCACCATCATCAAAATAACCTGATGAATCTCCAGATATAATAATATCCAAGTAGCCTAAAGGTTCATTTGCTCCAAATTTCACATAAACAGTATCTCCGGGTTTTGCCCATGTAGTATCAAGGTTATTGGAATAAATAGTAGTCGTTAGTATTTCAGGTGGTACAATGTCATGATTAACAAAACTATTATCTGTTGTCGATGTTACTTGTACTCCAGAATTGGACGCTCTGTCCATGAAATCAATTGTATATGGTAAAATTCCTCCAGGTTCATCACCGTCTAATGTTAATGTAGCAGCATAATTTTCACCATCTTCAGATAAAATTGTGGCTTCATCTCCTATTGTAACATTTATAGAGTCATATAATAGTGGTTCTATAGATGAAAATGTAAGGATTACATCATCTCCCGTAATTGCAATTAAAGAACTATTTACATTATTTGATTCAATATGAACATCCTCTAAAACGGGTAATGTCTTATCAAAATACACAACTGATGAGTTTGTGGTTTCAAAAATAGGTTCAGTAATTAAACCTAATGTATCTGTTACTACTATCTCAAAACTAACCGCACCTTCAGAATCAGAATCTTCCATTTTATATTTTGCAAGATACAACGTATTCTCATCGACTTCAATTGATGAAATTGATGCTGGTTGTTCAACAATCAATACTGATTCATCTGTTAATATATCATTTGATCTATAGGTTATCGTGATAGTGTCCCCAACTTTTGCCCAAGTTGTATCTACATTTTCAGAAATAATTCTAACTAATTCTAATATCGGTGGGGTATTGTCAAAGGTAACATTAGTTCCATTGGTGGTATTACTTGTACCTTCTACTGGATTTCCTCTTACATCTATTAGGGTATCAATTTGAAATGCAATAATACCTTCATTATCGCCATCCTGCATAGTATAGGTTGCCTGCCATAGATTATTATCTACAAAACTCACATCTGCATCATTTGTTGATATAGATACATTAGGACTTTGAATCTCTTCATTTGTTTCAAATGAAAGGGTGATTTCATGCCCAACCGTTGCTAAAGAAGAATCTGAAAAGTTTGATTCATATGAAACACTTTGGATTGTTGGGGGCGTTTCATCAATCAGTAATGTGGTTGTACTTTGAGTACCTTGTGTCTCATTTCCAGGAATATCAAAAATAATTGCATTAATAAAAATAGTATTACTATCATTATAACCAGTCATCGACCTTATGGAATCTCCTAAAACCGATACAATTTTATTGGATCCTAATTCTTGTTCTTCAATAAAAAATTGATTACTAAGATTTTCAAAATCATTTCCTCCTATTTTCCCTAATATTTGAATGCGACCGCTATCAAGGGTGGAATCGCTATCAATAGGGATAATGATATCTAATCCTGTATTTGTTGAATTCCAGAATGTAGAAACCACATTCCCACCTGTAGGATTAATAATACCAGTTGTGAAATCTGTTGGATGTGTATTATCAAATATAATATAACTTCCATTTGTCGCGACCTGTGTTGTATCGCCCATATTGCCTGATGAATCAGAAAATATTATTTCGAATTGTATTGTACCCTCCTGATCTGATGCTGTAAATGTGTATATATGATCAATAATACTGCTACTGGCCCAATCCTCAATTACTGGATTACCATTAATCATTAGTTCTAATGATAATAAGTTTTCAGAAGACTGCATATTAAAATATCCCTCTTCTTCTATGCGTGCCCATTGGTCATTCCATTCATTATTTGTACTAAGTTGAACTATCTCCAGTTCTGGCCTAGTCCTATCATATACAACATTACTTTCATCGCTTGTAGAGGTTGTGCCAACTCCAGGATTTCCTCTGATATCTGTGAATGATACTATATTAAATCCAATCACACCTTCTTCATCTTGATTGGTCATTAAATATGATGCTAGCCAATCATTATCATTTATATTCGTTGGGTCTGCAGAATTACTGGAAATAGTAATATCAGGTTCATTAATTACCTTACTTGCCTGAAAACTTAAGGATATTTCATCTCCTACCTTTGCCTTTGTCGAATCTGCATTATTTGATTCAATATGAATCATGGAAATAGTTGGTATAGTCTGATCTATAAATAATTTATTAATGCTTGATAATCCTTCCGTCCTATTTCCTGGCCTATCAATTATTAAGGCTTTAACTATAATGGTATCTTCATCAACGAATCCTAAAATTCCCTCTACTTGTTCTGATGAAAAAGAAAGTACCTTATTTATACCAATATCAGATTGCAAAATACCACTTGAATCGCCCAATACTTCAAAATCATTATCTCCTACCTTTGCCTTGACCTTTATCCAACCATTTTTCAAAGTACTATCGCTTTCAATTGGAATAGTAACATCTAAACCAGTGTTAGTGGAATTCCATGAATCTTGAATTTCATTTCCACCTGTAGCCCTAACGGTACCTACTGTAAATTGAGATGGTGGTGTTCGATCAAATATAACAACACTACTATTCGTCGTTGATGTAACATTTTCACCATCATTTCCAACAAGATCTTGGAATATTATTTCAAATTCTACTTCTCCTTCTGGATCTGTTATCGTAGTAAGATAATCTGCACGGAATTTTTCACAATTAAATACACTTACATTTACATCTTGATTCATAATTATCAAACTTGGTCCAGACCCTTTTCGATACAACCAATAGTTTGAATTATTTAATTCGCCAGTTTTATCATTACAAGAATAATCATAGATAACACTCCCAAAACCTTCATCGAATTTCCAATACCCAGCTAAGCCATCTTCATTACCCTCTAGTCTCCCACTAAAATTAGATAACACTTCATCAGCAGATAATGCTTTATTCCATAAAGATACTTCATCAATAGTTCCATTAAGATATGTACTTACACCTGAAGGCCTGGCCCCGGGATTATAAGTAGTCCAAAAATTAAATGCTCCAGATGAATTGTACTGACCTGTCGCCGATGCAACAAGCTGCCCATCCACAAAAAAATGTAGAGTTGTCTCTTCATTAGGATCGTAAGTAACAGATAATTTGTGCCATCCATTTGATGAAATAGTATGACTTAATGCAGTATTATTATTTACTCCCCATATCCAACCATATACCGTATTACCATTTATACTTAAAAATGGCATATTCCATCCACCTCCAGGAGGACTATCCGTAACTGTAAAAATTGGTCCATTTGTAGCTCCGGTAACATTAACCCATGCTTCAACACTTAGTGCAGTATTTTGACCAAAGTATGTACCTATTGGAGTAGATATATATTCGCTTGACCCATTAAGATTAATTGCATAATCCGCTGTTATATCTTCACTCGGATTAAAAAATAAGCTTATGGAATCATTCGCTTTTGCCCAAGTAGTATCATAGGTGTTATTACTTTCAATTGTTACCATACTCAGTATTGGAATTGTTTTATCGAAAAACACATTTGTTCCATTAGTAACCGTTTCATAGTTATTTTGATTTCCAAAAGAATCAATCGCAGTTATTTCAAAAGATACATCTCCTTCATTATCCGATTCATTCAATTCATAAGTCGCTTGATATTTTTTATCTCCAATTTTCGTTACATCAGCAGAATTACCTAATATAGAAGCTATAGGCTCCTGCATATTTTCATCAAAAATCATGTCAATGGTAACTAGGTCACCAGTTTTTGCCAAATGTGAATAAGCATTGTCAGAATTGATATTTGTAAGGATTGGCTGATTAGCAATAATATCAATATCTAATAAAGACGAACTACTTTGACCTTCAGAATAATTTCCAGCGACATCAAATAAATATGCTGATAACTCAACAGACGTATCATGACCAAAATCAATAATGGATTCAAAATCATTTTTTGATGCAGACACTATCATTGACCAGTCAGTAATATCATTTGAAGTAATCGTATCTTTATCTCCAAAGGCTTCAAAATCATTCCCCCCCACACGTCCTCTAAGTTGAAAAGCGGAACCTACGATTACATCATAATCATACTCAGGCTCAGCTATATCTATGGGTGATGAGGTCTCCCATTCTGCACTGTTAATATCCCCTGTTGAAGTATTATAACCAGTGAAATCTTCAATCGTATTTCCTAATCCTTCATTCATCATCCAATAACCAACTAAACCAGTAGCATCTCCAGAGATATTCATTGCTTTAGAACTATTAATCTCTTGACGAGATCGTACTATATTCCAAAGTCTTACTTCATCAATATTCCCGTTAAAATAGTATTCATCACCGGAAAGTACAAAATTCCCGATTGTAAGTTCTGCTGGAGCATTAACCCATTGCAAGGGCCCACTAAAATTTCCTGTTTTATCATTTAGATTTCCATTTTTATAAAGACGCAATGTGTCTCCATCATACGTTGCTGCTATATGAGTCCACTGACCCTGGGTTGTACTTATTCCAGGTAATTGATTAAGATCAATAGTAGCATCATTATCTTCGGTCTGGAAAAAAAACTTACATGTGCCATTATTATATATAAAACCAAACCCTGCTTCAATATCACCATTTTTTTTTGCAATATTTAATACTCCGACATTATTATCCTGACTCCCATCTGCATTTACCCAACATTCAACAGTAAATTGAGATTCAAACTCATATTCAGTAATTCTTGGGATTATTACATTATCATCTATTCCATCAAATCTAAGAGAATTAGAAGGTACATAATTATACTCATAAACAGCTGAATCCTGAGGAATATCAATTTCAAGCTGCACATCTGTATTCGTTGTATTCCAAACACCAGAAAATGCATTTCCTCCTGATGCCGATGCTATTCCGACAGTAAAATATGGAGGATCAGAATTATCAACAATAATATACTCATCATTATTAGGTATTGGCTCAGTCACTGTTAAACCATTAATCCCTTCAAGGTCAGTAAAATCAATAGTGAATTGTATTGGCCCATCTGGATCTGATTCAGTTAATGTATATGTTGATTGCCAAGAATAACCTCCAAGATATTCAGGCTCACAATAACTTCCATTAATTGTAACATATGGTGTCCCACTAATTTCACCTTCAGAAGTAAAATCAAGATAAATAATTGTCCCATTTGTTGCTGTCGTTGAATCCTCATTTGAAGATTGAATGGTTACATTTTCTAATGCTGGTAGAGTTAAAACCTGAATATTATCAACAACCCAGCCATTAATTGCCCAAGAATTATCTCCATAAGCTGTCCAACGAACTCGCAGGTCAGCCCCTTCCTCAATAATAGCCTCAAAAGATTCTGTTCTACGTGATACATCAACATTGTCTCCTGCATCAGGTCCAATAAAGTAATCTAAAACATCAACCCAGCCTGCGCCTCCACTATATGCAACTCTTAGCCCATTCAATTCATCTTGCTGATAAAAATCAAGAAAAAAATCAAATCTGACTAAAACAGCATTATTTCCCTCTACATCAATGTACCCAGTTGTAAGGTCATGTTCAAAATTGGATTGTATTGGTTGATAGTTATACATTGCTGCAGGAGGCGTATCCTCAACTGGGTCTTGCCACATTTCACTGACTTGCCAGTTTCCTTCAGACGTATAACCATTTGGCATATAACCTGATCCAAAATCTTCAAAGTATATTACTTCACCAAATAGACCAATAAAAAGATTAATAATAATAAGTGTCTTGGTCTTCATCATTCGATTATTATTTCTGCTCCTCTTTCACCATTGACCTCAATTAAATTTTCTTCATAATCAATAATTTCACATGATTGAAGATTGTAATAAATACTATCAAAACCACTCATTATTGGTGAAAATATAATATCTGCTAGATGACCAGTCCCCTCTATTTCTATTTTTACAGTATCAATGAAATAACTATATATATCTATTGTTTCATCATTATCATAGGTATAAACAAACAGAGGGGTTGATTGATTGGTATCTGTAATGAATAGCCCTGGTACTACGGTATCTAACTGCATAAGATTATTGGGAAATTGTATTTGAAGATGGACTCCTGAAAAAGGATGAGTTGAATCACCTTGAAAAACAATAAATGATCCTAAAATAATAGAGTCTATTTGAGTAACTGTCTGTGTTTTTGGATAAAAAACAATTGCGGGAGATTCAACCCCTAATTCTTCATTTGCCTTATAGTCAACTGGATTATCAAATGTTTTTTCATAAATAGTACATGAACCAATGATAATCATCATAAAAAACGATAGTATAAAACCATTTTTTGATTTCATTATCTATCCTGCAGTAGATGGTGCGTCTGAAACCCCTTGTTTATAAATATTAGACTGAGGTCTAGGGCCAAATGCCCATGCATAAATACTATTAGATATCCAACCTGTAACCGTAGTACCTGCTAAAATAATTGCTACTTTACTATATAGGACATGATTATCCCAATCTTTTTCTGCAGCGTTTCTATAATTTTCCACTTCTTGTTCATCATTTGACGCATGATATAAAATTTGATTATTCAAATAGCTTTTTGCTGATGTATCATAATTATTATAGCTGATTGCAAATGCTAAACCCAAAGATAATTCAAGTCCAGCCCAAATTCCGGCGGATAGATAATTCCCAGAATATGCTTGACCCCAACCAGGGAAAAACAAACTTCTTATAGCAGCACCAATAGGAGTTTTTTCATATATAATCTCCTCTGGGTCTAGATATAAAATAGATTCTCTTTCTTTCTCCCATTCTTTTTGCACCCTACTAATCGCATTCCCCATCCAAAGCTGAAGCTCATTAATTAATCCATTTTCATAATTTCTAATGTCAATTTTCCTTCTTTGCGCTAATCCTCCAGAACGAGTATTAAAAAGCATACCGTCAATTATTAATCGATCTGTATTTTGTTTAACTCGATTAAGAAGAATATAATTCACATTATAGCTTTCCCCTATCTCTTTAATAGTATGCATGTACTTTATTACGGAATCTTTATCTAGGTCTATTCCTTTTAAAGGGTTTTCTGCAGATGAATCAAAATAAAAAAAACCATTGCTAAAGTTTTCAGTTAAGGACTGATCTAAATCAGAAATAGAATCATTAAGTTGATTTAAAACCAAATAGGAAACATTATTTTCAAAACCAAATATTATTTTTGAAAATAAAATAAAATAAACAAAGAAGAATTTCAAAACCACTAATCCTTTTTTAATGGTTTTTTTAAGAGATAATCATATTTTTTTGGTTGATCTATTATAATAGTTTGCTCATCAATGATTTCGCCTATCTTAAAAACACGTAGAAGATGATCCCCGGCTTCAAGTTGAAGCCGTATTGACTGAACATCCCAACGATGCTCTCCATTTAATTCAAATACTAAGCCTTTTTCTTCCGTATTAAACCTGCAATCATATATTGGATTAAGAAAAAAATCTAATTCTATAGCCTGAGCAGGATTAACCAAAAGTTCGTATTCAAGAGGAGCATACCCTTTCTTTTTTATTTCAAACTTATGTACCCCCGGAGTAATACGCTCATTTCTAATAGGAGAAGATCCAAGATTCATACCATCTAAAAAAACGTCTACTTTTTTAGGTATTGTATTAATATCTAATTTTATTTGTGAAAGTAAAATTGAAGAGCAGATTTGTCCAATTATTAAATATTTTTTTTTCATTTTCTATTCAGATATTTTATATACATTTTTCATATTAAGTAATCTTAAATCGGTTCTATTTACCCAACCATCCATCATTATATTTCTATTATCATCTAATTCTACTTCAATAGAACCAAAATACTCTCCAGGGGTTACTCTGTCAACTGATATTACTTCTCCCTTTTCTAATAAAAATAGAGTTTCAGAACCGATATCGGGTCCATCTCTAAAATGGACATTACTTCTATTTGTCATGTATAATGGTTCAATCATTTCTTGGCTAGGACCTAATGAAACATCTAACTTAATCTTTCTATTCATTCCAAAATCAAGTTTCTTTGTATAAGGTTTGAAAATAAGATTTGACCCTGCAACAATACGTAAATATTCTGCAAACCTATATTCACCTGGTATAGCTATTTGGTAGAATCCTTTCTGGTTTGATTTTGTTTTGTATATGACATTATCAAAATTTTGTATTGAAATATCTACATCTGAAAGGATACTATCGTTCAGATTTAAGCTTGTTTTACCAGAAACGATTAATTGACCAATTCTAATAGTTTTTGGAGGAAGAACCATACGACCAAAACGAATTCCTTTAAATCTTACATTAACCGGGTCAAAATTTTGATCTTGAGGAATTATTTTTATTAAGTTTGTATTATTTTGAATATCAAGAACACCCTGAGGAAGATATGCTAAAAATTCTCTAGGGGCTTCTTGTAAAATAGATATAATAGGATGAATAGTATCCCCTTGTGCGTATACTTTAAATAAAATATTATCTGGTATAGCTGCATCATAGCGAATAGGAAGGATAAGTTGTATTTCTCCATATTCATATGTGACCGATATCAATGGTTGCCGATCATTATATATTATATCTGGATATAGAGGTCCTTTGAAATATGAACAACCAGTACATATAATAATAAATAGAACTAAAAAATAATTTTTTCTATTTGATAACATATTTAACATTAAAATATATTTATTTTCTCCAAACCATGATTAACCAAAATGTATTAATATTGAAATCTAAAAATATTATTCAAAGTGAACTCCGCTTTTGGATGTATTATCGCAATCCTAGAAGTTTAAACTTTATTTTTTGTTTAATCCAAGTAATTCATCGCAATGAAATAAAAAAACTATTCTCCCATAGATAAAGAAAATCAAATATTGTATTAAAAACTAGAGATATTTTGTGACAAACTTAATTACCCTTTTTGTCCAATCTGTATAGGGAGGAAATGTAAGTCCTATCATACTCATTGAACCATTTTTTTGTATTGATCGTTGATTAGAAAAATCAATAAAGCCTTCATAACCATGCGATCTGCCCAAACCACTTGTATTAACCCCTCCAAATGGAAGATTAAGGTTTAAAAAATGAGATTTCACTTCATTTATCACCATCCCTCCAGAGGATGTATTATCAGAAATATATTGTATATTTTTCTTTGATTCTGAGAAAATATACAAGGCGAGTGGTTTTGATCTTTTATTGATAATATCCTTACATTGATTTAATGATTCATAACCAAGAACAGGCAATAACGGCCCAAATATTTCTTCATTCATGATATCCATATCTAAAGAAACTGAATCTAAAATGGTTGGCTCAATAAATAAATCAGTTTTATTTCTATTACCTCCATGAGCAATACTTGCACCATTTTTAATAGCAGACAAGAGTAATTTTTCCAATCTATCCCAATGCTGTTTATTTACAATTCTTGCAAAATCTAAAGATTTACTTTTTTCTTCATAAGTTGGACCATATACATAATCAATGCGTTTTGATAATTCATAAATCAAATCATCTTTTATACTATTATGTATTAGTAAATAATCTGGAGCAATGCATGATTGTCCTAAATTTAAACATTTACCCCAGACCAATTTATTTACAGTCATTTTTATTTTTGCAGTTTTATCTATGATTGTAGGTGATTTCCCACCTAATTCAAGCGTAAGACCAGAAAGGTGTCTAGCTGCTTCTTTCATTACAACCTTACCTATAGTTGGACTGCCTGTAAAAAAGATATGATGGAATGGATATTGTAATAATTCTTTTGATATCTTTTTATCTCCTTGTATAACACAGACATGGTGCTTAGGAAAAATATCGACAATCATAGCTTGGATTAAATGACTGACATTAGGGGTCATTTCTGAGGGTTTGACAATTATCCTATTTCCTGCAGCTAATGAAGAAATAATTGGCCCAACAGTAAGATTAAAAGGAAAATTCCAAGGTGCAATTATCAAAACCACTCCTTTTGGTTCATAAATAACCCAAGAAGAAGCAGTTACTAAAGAAAGGGTTGAAACACCCCTTCTCTTTGGCTTCATCCATTTTTTAAGATTTTTCTTTGCTTTTTTTATTTCTGATAAAACATACCATATCTCAGCTATTTCAACTTCCGATTCGGGTTTATGCAGATCTTGGAAATGAGCATCAATTATTCTTTTTTTATATGTAATAATCCATTTTTCTAACTTTATTAAATATTTTATACGTTGTTTATATGTTAAAGTATCTTCGTTTTCCATTTGTGAGGAAAAAATAGATTTTATATTTTCTTCTGATTGCATATTTATGGGCTATAAACTACATCCATGTATAAAATATTTAAAATCATTGTATCAATAAAATTAAACTATATTTAAATATTTATTTAAAGGTATCTGTTCCAAAGGTTATAGCCAATTTAAATTCCCCTGTTTAATTATGTCAGAACAAGAAACAATCCTTTTACAAAAAGTAAAAAATTCTAATCAGGAAGCATTTAAAAAGCTTTTTTCAAATTTCCATGATACTCTTTTCCGCTTTGTCGCTTACAGAGTAAAAGATAGTGATTTAGCTGAAGATATTACTCAGGAAACATTTTTAAGAGTGTGGAAAAATCGAAATTCTTTAATACCTGAAAAATCTTTTTTTTCTTTAATTGCTCGAATATCTACTAATTTATGCTATGATCATTTTCGACATATGGAGGTTCGGAATCGCCATGAAGATAAGATACCAGAATTTGGAAAATCGCATTTTGATGATCCTGAAGCTGTTAATGATGCAAAAATACTGCAAGATAAGATTCAAAATATTGTCAATGAAAAACTACCTGATAAATGTCGCGCTATCTTTATATTGAGTCGGATAGAAGGACATTCTAATCCAGAGATAGCTGAAATATTAAATCTTAGCATCCGAACCGTTGAAAATCAAATTTATAGAGCATTAAAAGTTTTGAAACAAAACCTAAAAAATTATTTATGAGTGATATAAATCTTTATAACGTTTTTCTTATGGTTATAAACAAGAGAATGAATAGCTTAAATGAATTTTGATAAAGAACAAAAACAGATTTGGGAAGCCAGTAAGAATTTTAAAATATCAAGTGTCCCAAATAAAAATGATGTATGGGAACGGTTAATACAACAAATGGATTTAATTACTAAGGAAGATGTGGTAAAAAACACTCCTAAACTATTAATCACTTGGCCAAAATTTGATTTTCTATCAAAAAAATTCTTTGCCTTTACATTTCTTGTAATTTTCTCTCTTCCTATTTCTTATCATTATTGGAATATCCAAACAATTACTACCCAAATAGGGCAACAAGAGAAACTAATACTTCCTGATCAATCATTAATTACCCTTAATTATGAAAGTAAAATCATTTACAGTAAAAATTATAATATCAAGAATCGCTCTATTAACCTAGTTGGCGAAGCATATTTTGAAATCAAAAAAAACAATTTACCTTTTATAATTGATACTCAATATGGTGAGATAGAAGTTGTAGGGACCTCATTTAACGTACGAACTAGAAAAGATGGATTTGAAGTCGGCGTAAATGAAGGCAAGGTTAAAGTAATTAATAATAATTTTTCTATAGAATTATCCCAAGGACAATTACTAAGCGTAAACGGAGAATCTGAAGAGAATATATCTAAAATTTCTTATCTAGACTACCCTGACTGGATAAATAATAAATTTTATTGTAAAAATACGACATTAGCAGAATTATGTTCTGAAATCGAACGTGCTTTTAATATAAACATACAATTCTCATCTCCCCATCTAAAAGAGATTACCGTTACTGGTGTTATAGATGCCTATGATTTTAATTCTGTATTGCGCACTGTTTCCTTATTGACTCAACATGAGTTTAAATTAGAAGGTGGCATATACACTATTTTCTGATTTAAATATAAATTTATTAAAATATTTTTTTATTTTTATTTTTCCAATATCGGGATTCTGTTCTCCGGAAAATAGTATCAACTATAAATTCAAAAATATTCCTCTGAAATCTGCATTACAGGAACTTATTATAAATAATCAATTATCTATAATCTATTCAGATAGTATTCCAAATCAAATAATTACAACCTCTTGTTTTCAATGCACTGATGATAAAGCAATCTCAAGTTTATTATCTACAACTGAACTTATTTGGGAAAAAACAGAATCTCAATATATTATCACCCTACCAATACACCAGCCTGAATATTCAATTTCTGGTATAATTATAGATTCAAAGACAGGGGAACCAATTCCATATGCAAATGCTTTTATACCAGAATTATTAATAGGAGATATTTCAAGGGATCACGGTATGTTTTCAATCCCAAATATATCTTGTAAATCTTGTACTCTAGTTATTTCATATATTGGATATGAAAAAAAAACAATACCTCTGTCATTCCCAAAGGATCAAGTTAACTTTCAAACAATCACTCTTTTACCAAGAGTTCTACTTTCAAAAGAAATTTCAATTACTAGCCCAACAAGACAATTTATGGATCGATCGAATAATCCTGGCCAAGTTTCCTTTTCTCCAAGACATATCTCTACATTACCAAATCTAGGAGAAGTTGATATATTTAGATCTTTACAATTCTTACCAGGTGTACAATTAGGTTTAGGTGGAACTTCAGAGTTATATATAAGAGGTGGATCACCTGATCAAAATCTAATCATATTAGATGGTATGCCTGTATATACTACTGGGCACATGTTTGGGTTTATTAGTGGAATCTCTGCAAATGCAATTAAAGATATTCAAATATATAAAGGTAGTATACCAGCAAAATATGGTGAAAGAATTTCTAGTGTGATTGAATTAACTAGTAGAGCAGGAAATAATAGTAATATTCATGGGGCATTTTATGGTAACCTAATGAGTCAAGGCGCGACACTGGAATTACCTTTATTTAGTAGAGGAAATTGGATTCTCAATTTCAGGAATTCTATACCATCAAATGATTTATCCAATTTATATAAATCTATACAAGGATATGTTACAGGTGATGACAACTTTAATCTTTTAACACAAACTGCAAGTGATGAAAATAATCAAAATTCTGATTACGATATTAACTCATCATACCAAGACATCTTAAGCCGATTAACATTATTAATTAATCCACGCCAGCGCATTACATTAACACATATGAATAGTATAGACTCTATATTAGAAAATAGGAGATACTTTGGATTTAATTCTATCTTTCAAGAAGAAGCAATAAAAATCAATGAGAAAACAGATTTAAAAAATAGTGGAACTGTATTAAACTGGTCATCTCATTGGAACCATGTTTATAATTCACATATTTCTCTATCTAAATATGACTTAATAAGTCAGTATTTTTCTAAAAATTCAATACCAAGGAATGATAGTATTTCTGAGGATATTGGTTCTTTATCTGAAGAAAACAGACTTTCTGATTATCGAGCTACTTTCACCAACCAGTATAAAGGAATAAAAAATCATAATATATCTAGTGCCGTAGGTCAATCTTACTTAAACGCAGGTTTTAAAAAACAAAACCAAGATGGAACTGTGATAAATAAATCACAAACTGATATCGGAGAGCATTTTTATTCATTTTTTCTTGAGGATCAATGGAAACCTGGAAAATTATTTGAATTACATGCTGGATATAGAATAACTTATACTAAAAATGAAAATAAATACTATAAGGAACCACGATTAGCATTCAAATATAAAATTCACCCTACAATTTCTTTAGAGACTTCATTAGATATGCACTACCAATTTATTCATCGGCTCTCAAATCTAAATAATACTAGAGGTTCACAAAACATGTGGATTCTTTCCTCACATTCTAAAATTCCTACTACATCATCAAAAAACTTTCATATTGGATTAAATTGGGAAAAAAATAATTATATTATTTCTATTAGTGGATATAACTATAGTATGAAAAACCTCATTCAATTTGAGAGTTTATTCATTCCAGCTGATGATTTAACTAAAGAAAACTTGAAGATTAATTCAGGTGATGGTAAAAAGATTGGCTCTGAACTGATTATTCGAAAAAAGGCTGGAAAAATATCTGGTTGGATATCATACCAATTTAATCGCGCAAAATATAATTTTCCCAATTTAAATAATGGGGAAGAATACCTTGCTGATCATAATAGAGAGCATGAACTTAAAACCATTTTAATTATGCAATTATGGAACATAGATTTTAGTTTGAATTGGGTTTATTCATCTGGGGGTTTATATACTTCTCTAGAGAATATGGATGTTCAATCTGGGTTTGATATTATTACAATTGGTAATCGTAATAAAGAACGATTACCTTCTATTCATCACTTGGATATAAATATCTCTAAATCAATTATTGTATCTAAAGCACTTATTGATATAGGCTGTTCTGTATATAATATATATAATAAAAATAATATAAGTCATAAAAGATATAATCCTTGGACTACTGAATTATCAATTTCTGATGTATCTATGTTTGGAATAACTCCCAATGCTTATATAAAAATAAGTTTTTAGTTATATAATTTATTTTAATAAATATGATAATTATTTTATCAAAATCGTTATTGCAATAATAACAAACCCCAATCCAAATCCAAAAATTGTCTGAATTAAAAAAGAATTATCTTTTTTAATTTTATAATGATTATAAATACCATAAACAAATAATGGAATTCCTATAAAAATTGTATAAAATCGTACTTCACTCAACTCATAGGATATCATTTTATATTTCCCCAATATATTTAACAATAAAGTAACCCCTATAAAAAAGGTTCCTGATTTATAGTATATATTATGTACTAACTGAAAATCTAATTTGAATTTTTTATACCACATTATTTATTAAAAACAACAATTCTAACAATCAATTAATTTATTATTACTTAAAATTCACTTTTTTCAACATCCAAATCGGAAGCACTATAATTGCATCCATAATATTTTTATCATTATTCATTTAAAATTTTCCAATCATCCAAAAATCAAAAAAATGGTATTTAGATATAACAACCTTATTTAGGTTGTTATATCTAAATAATAAGGTTCTTTCAATAATAAGTCATTAAATATTTTAGAGTTTAAATCTATATCCATCGAAAAATAGTCATTAACAATTTTTTCATTGAATTCGATTTTCTTTGAATATCTAATTTTTTTTGTTTTATCTTGAAATACGGGTTTAATTTGAAAGATTGATTTATCTTGAATCCTTTCTGCGATTGAATAAAATGCCGCTTTAACTGTTGACATTGTGTATTCAAATGGATTTGTTTTAACATTTGACATTGCATGATATAAGATTGGACCACTATCTAGACCTTTAGTCAAAATATGGACTGTTGCACCAACTAAATGAGGATTGTTATCATATAATGCCCAAAAATTACAATCTGTACCCCTATAATAAGGAGAAACGCCCATATGAATATTAATTGCATTTTGTTTAACAAGAAATTCAATAAGGTCTCCTTTAATATAGCTACTTCCAAAGACTACATAAATATCGCTTTTCAGAAAGTCAGATAATGTTGTTATTGAACATTTATTCAAGTCACCAATTAACATTGGGAAGGTTTTAATATTATTGAATGAATTATTTACATAAGAATCACCAAAAAATTTCATTTGAGCATCATTTACTTTTTCAAAATACTTTTTCATGGTTTCTGATGCCTTATAATGACCAGGGATAATCCCCGGGAAAATAGTTCCGCATTCCTGAACAACAAACAATTCATCACAAAACTTAGAAAGCAAATTAATTAGATAATTATGTCTCGTTTTGTTAGAAGTAAATAAAGTAATCTTCATTAATTAATTTTTCTTAAAATATTAGCGTGGTCTTGCCGCGCTATTTCTAAAAAGGAATTATTAATACTCTTCATACCTTTATCAGTTTCAATTGACATTATCTGTTTAAAACCAAGTTCAATATTTAATTCTCTTAAGATTTGCAATGTGTTGTTATTGTAAGAGCCACAAGGATGAGACATCCATTTTACATCATTTTGTGACTTACTTAAAATTTTTGTGATGATGGCTATATTTTTTTCATATTCAGATTTTTGTTCATCATAATTTAATTTTTCTAATAATGTTGGATGACTATGTGAATGCAGTCCTATCAAGTGTCCAAGACTGTTGAGTTGTTTTAGGTCTTTTTGACGTAAAAAAAGTTGAGAATATATTTCTTCCGGCTTAAAATTATTTTCGTCCATCATTAAAAATATATTTTCCTCATAATTAGCTTTTGTTAAAAATTTATCTCTAACAAATCTAAACTTAATGTCTTCAATGGAGTAGAAAGGGAATTTAGATTTTGTATTTTTTATGTCTTGTTCATTTTTCTTAAAAAACAAGGTTAAATCTTTATTTAATGTTTTAAAAAATTTTATATAAAATTCATCAACACTGTCAAAATAATTTAGTCTAAAATATCTAAATATTTCTAAGCTATCAGGTTTTCCATCAAATATTGAAGTATAAACGAAAAAAAAAACTTTTTATTTTTAAATCTTCTAATATTGGTAGAGCAATATCAATCTGACATT
>MDTB01221475.1_pt1 | contig 34342 bp, 32 predicted proteins | sample 811161 | NCBI WGS metagenome assembly MDTB01 (sample SAMN05326650, study PRJNA326480) | marine metagenome | isolation source: seawater | place: Mediterranean Sea | collected 2009 | reverse complement strand
CACCTCAAAACTAGTTCTTCCTATAGAGCCGTGGTAGACCACCACGTTGATAGGCTGGATGTGTAAGTGCGGTAACGCATGAAGCTGACCAGTACTAATAGCTCAATTGGCTTGATTTATGCACTGAAAAAAATTTTTAAATTTATATAGATTTAATTTTTGATAAATTATTATTAATTATTTAATAATTCTTTGAGTTATCCCATTATTTTTTAAATACGATCTAGCTCTAATTGGATTGTTATCAGCAAAATGAAAAACGCTTGAGCATGCTATTGCATCACAAGAAGTTTTTTTAAACACGTCACACATGTGTAGTAAATTGCCAATTCCACCTAAACAAATTGTTGGTGTTTTTGTTAATTTTGATAAATAATCTAATAATTTAATATTTGTTCCCTTCATCATTCCATCTCTATTTACGAAATTAAAAAGTATTTCACCTGCACCGATGGAGTCAATTTTTTTAATATACTCTTCTATACTAATCTTTACTTCTGATCTTTTTTTTCCTTCTACAATTTTAAAAGTATTGTTGTTTTCCAAAATATCTATTCCAGCTATTATAGATTGTCTGCCGTATTCAAGCGAAATTTTTTCTAATATCTTTATATTCCTAGTAATCTCCGAAGTAATCAATACTTTGTCTGCTCCATTATTAAAAAGTTTTTTTGCTTTACTTAAACTGTTAATACCACCACCAGCTGTGATAGGTATAAAGCAATTTTCAGTTGCTTTACTTAATATTTTTAATAGAAAATCAAAATCACTTTCATCATTTCCTATGTTTATTAATATTAACTCATCAGCATACTGATTAGAATATATTTTTAAAACAGATGCTGGATCGCCTACATCTCTATAATTTAAAAAATTTTTACCCTTATAAAGCCTCCCTTCTTTGAGTAGAAGTGTTGGAATAATTCTCTTTTTAAGCATTAAAGAATTGATAAAAATTTTTTAAAAGTAACAAACCTTGATTATGGCTTTTTTCTGGATGAAACTGAAGTCCTATTAAGTTCTTATTTACAATTCCAGAGGTAAATCCATCTTGATAATTTGTCTTACATAAAATATTCTCTTTGTGTTTACAAACAAATTGATAAGAGTGAACAAAATAAAATTCACACTTTAAATCTATATTTTCAAACAATTTACTATCTTTTTTTTGATATATATTATTCCAACCCACATGAACATTTTTAATAGGCTTTAAGTTGTTAATATTTTCAACATAACCTTCGACAAGAGATAAACCGTCTGTTTTATTATTTTCAGTACCATAATTTGAAAACACTTGCATACCCAAACAAATACCAAGCAATGGAATATTTTTTTTAAATATATCTTTTATAAATAAATCTAATTTTCTCTCAGCTAAATTTTTCATAGCTTTAGGGTATGAGCCGACTCCTGGAAGTATGTAGTGAGAGAAATTATTTATATCTTCCGGTTTTTTGACTAGTTTATGTTCTATACTATTTTTTGTTAATGCATTTGAGAGAGATTTTAAATTCCCTGCATCATAATCAAGTATTCCTATCATCTAAATTTTCTCTAAACCATGTATCAAAATCTTGAGTTTTTTGAGCAATTTTATTTGTTTTAAAGTTATGTTTATATGGTGGAATAGCCATACTTTCACAGATTTCGTTAAACTCGTTTTCATTCATACCTATATATTCTAAAAAAACATCTAGCGAAGGTGGTTTTTTTCCTTCTTCAGATATTAGCTCTTTAGCTTTTTTTGACGAAATTCTACCCTCTCTTAATTCAACTGACATATTCTGTGAAATTCTAGTATATCCTCTCTTAATAAACTTAATATAATCCCTAGTTCCTTGCATGAAGCATTCAATCTTTGAGCTTACAGGATTAGCTTCATCAGGCACACCCTCCAGTTCATCATGCTCCCATCCTAATTCTTTTTTTATTATTTCTGTTTGTTTGAGATAATCCCACTTAATGTAATTTCCCAAACATATACTTTTAATCCCTACTTTCTGATATTCATTTTTATCTGGGAATGTGTAAGGAATTAAATCTCTTTTATCGATAGGGTTTTCTTTGGAGTTAATCATTCCATACATATCATCTGCAGAAATACCTAACGTTCTAACATTATCAAATTTTTCTTCATCCTCATGTTCGATTTCATCATAGCTATAATATGCACTCATTTCAGCCAATGGTTCGCCATACACTATTAAAGGTACATTTAGTTTTATAGCTAATCTTATTGGATAAGAATAAATGCCAGTATGACAATGCCAGCAGAAATCAGTTTTTCTCTCAAAACTTTCCCTCATTAATCTTTTCACAATTTGCCAGTTAGGTTTAAAATCAATTATGTCTAAACCTAGTTTTCTTATTGTCTTTTCAACATTTTCCTCAGTTTTTTTTCTATAAAATCTGTGATTAAATCTTATTAAAAGTGGCTTAAGATTATATTCTTTTTTCAAATAGTATGCTTGAAAAGTGCTATCTTTTCCACCACTAAAAGGAATTATACAATCATAGTCATACTTATTTCTAAATTTATTAATTAATTCATCTAAGTCTTTTTTTCTCTTCTCCCAATTAATACTTTCCTTTTTGGTATTTACTTCATGACATAAATTGCAACCACTATCATTGAACTCAATAGTTTCATAAGTTTCTGGAAGCATACATTTAGAACACTGTTTCATAAAAATACGTGTATATGTTATTTTAACTTTTGCAATTATTTTAACAATCTTGCTAATTTAAGGTCAAAATTATCGTCAATTTCAATTATTTTTTCGTTATTAATTTCTAAAAAACCGGTTTTATTTTGTATAAATGATTTATTTTTTAAATAATTTTTGATTTTTGAAATATAAAATATTCCACACAGATAATATTTTTCTTTAAATTCTTGTCTATTTCTATTGATTTTATTATTTGGTTTTATTAAGTTTTTATTTATTTTTATTTCATAATCAAACCTTGGGATAGTTTTTTTTGTAACAGGTAAAAAAGAGTTATAATTGCCTTTGATCATATTTTTCAATGCCTTGTCAATATCTTCTGTGGTAGAGAAAGGAGATGTAGCCTCTAAAAGTATCAAAATATGATATTTCTTTATTAATTCTAATTTTTCGATTTGATCTTTTAAAACATCAAAAATATTTGTTTTATCTCTTCCTAATTTCTTTGGTCTTAAAAACTGGGAAATAGATTTAAACTTTTTTGAATAGTTTATAATTTTTGAAGAGTCGGAATTGATATAAATTTTATCAATTATCTTAGAAGATAGGGCATTTTTGATTGGGTAATATATTAAAGGTTTATTTTTTATTTTTTTTAAATTTTTATTTTTAATACCTTTACTATTTTGTCTTGCTGGAATTATACAGCAGACTTTTTTGTTATTAAACATAGCTAAAACTCTGTATTGTAATTTTCAATTTATTAAACAAAAATTTATTATTAGATATATTGTAAAGTTAATTTTTTTTTACTTTTAAAAATTGAATTTATAGTGAATAAAACAGATATAAAGTGATAAATCAAAAAAAAAATATCAAAATTTCAGTTATTGGACAGGGATATGTTGGTTTACCAATGTCTGTGGTTCTAGCTACCAAAAGTAAAAATTATAGAATTCTAGGCATAGAACAAAACAACACACATGGAAATAATCTGAAAAGATTAATAAATAATAAACTAATACCTTTTGATACAAATGATAAAAAATTAAAAAAAAAATTTGTTGAAGCAATAAATAGTGGAAAATATTCAGTTTCAACAAACTTAAGTGAAATAAAAAATTCAAATGTAATAATTGTAAGTATAAATGCCGATTTTAAAAATTTTAATACAATCAAAAATATTCAAAATCTTTTTAAATCTATATCTAATTTTACAAATAAAAATACCTTAATTTTTATAGAAAGCACTCTTCCGCCAGGCGCGTGTGATAAATATATTTTGCCTATTTTAACAAAAAAAATAAAAAAATCAGAAATTAAATTTTGTTATTCATTTGAAAGAGTAACTCCAGGTAAAAATTATTATGACTCTATAATTAATTCTTACAGATGTTATTCAGGTGTAAACGATATTTCAAAAGTATCTGGAAAAAAATTTTTAAAATCTTTTATTAACTATAAAAAATATAAGCTAATTGAATTGCCAAGTATAGTTGATTGTGAAACAGCAAAAATTGTAGAAAATTCTTTTAGAGCAATTAATATTGCTTTTATCGATGAATGGACAAGATTTTCAAATAAATTAAATATTAACTTAAATAGTATTATTGATGCTATTAGTCTTCGAAAAACTCATTCTAATATTATGCGGCCAGGCGTAGGCGTAGGTGGATATTGTTTAACTAAAGACCCAGGCTTTGCGAATATTTCTTCAAAAAAAATTTTTAAAGTTAAAAATAAATTTCCAATTACAAATTTGTCAAAAAAAATAAACTCCAAAATGGTCAAAACTTCTGCTGAGTTTATTGAAAGTAAAATTAGTCTTAAAAATAAAAAAATATTAGTTTTAGGTGCTACTTACAAAGAAGATGTAGGTGATTTTAGATATAGTCCATCTATTGAATTAATTAAAAAACTTAGGATGATGACTTCAAAAGTTGATGTATATGACCCATACTTAACAAACAAAAATAATTTCAAATTTAATTTAGTAAAAATTTTACAAAAAAAAACATTTTTTAAAAAATATGATTGTATAATACTTACAGTAAAACACTTTGGATTTAAAAAAATTAACTTTAGAAAAAATTTAGCTCAAAAAACAAAAATATTTGATTTGTGTGGCTTTTTTAAAAATAAAAAATATATCAGTAATTTATTTATTTTAGGTGGTAGATGAAAAAAATATTAATCACTGGTGGAGCAGGTTTTATAGGGTTTAATTTACTTAAAAGATTATCAAGTAATAAAAATAATTTAATTGACGTTTATGATAATTTTTTTAGAGGTAAGAAAGATATAGAATTTAAAAAAGTAATAAAAAGAAAAAATGTAAATTTTTTTAAAATTGATTTAACTGTAAAATTTAAATTAAGGAGAAAATACGATGATATATATCACTTCGCAGCTATCGTAGGAGTTTCAAATGTTAATTTAGACCCACTCAGAACTTTAACAAATAATGTTAAACCATTAGTGACCATTCTAGAGGAAATTAATAATAAAAAATTGAAACCCAAAATTATTTTTGCTTCAACAAGTGAGGTTTATGGACCTGTTTTTGAAATGAATAAAAATATAATTAAATTTTCTGAACAAACAGATTTAATTTTTCCATCTAAAGTAATTAATAGACATTCATATTTGATGTCAAAAATATATTGTGAAAAACTTTTAGAGTTATCAGGACAGAAATACATTATTGTTAGACCTCATAATATTTATGGTCCAAGAATGGGATTTTCACATGTAATACCTGAGTTGATAAATAAAATTAAATTTAAAAAAAAAATAAATGTTTTTTCACCTTATCATTCTAGGGCTTTTTGCTTTATAGATGACGCAATAGATCAAATAGTAAAATTAAGTTTACAAAAAAAAGCATTAAATAAGACTTTTAATATTGGTAATGACTCTGAAGAAATTAAAATTATGGAATTAGCTACGCAATTAATTAAACTTATGAAATCAAAAAAAAAAATTTTGAAACAAAAAAATTTTAAAGGATCTCCAAGTAGAAGGTGTCCAAATTTAAATAAAATTAAAAAATATATAAAATTAAATAAATTTTCTAAACTTGAAGACGGTTTAAATAAAACTATCAGGTGGTATAGTGAGTATGAGTAAAACTTATATTTCAGAACCTTTTTTAGATTACAGAGAAAAAAAAAGTTTACTTTTGTCATTTAAGAGAAATGAAATTTCTACATTTGGTAAATCTGTTAGGATTTTTGAAAAAAAGGCATCAAAAATTACAGAAGCTAAATATAATTTAGCATTAAATTCAGGTAGTGCCGGATTATTAATTGCATTCAAGTCAATCGGTATAAATAAAAACGATATAGTATTAACGCAATCTTATACTTTCATTGCCACAATAAGTTCGATACTTCATACAGGAGCTACTCCATGGGTATTCGATTTAAATTACAAAGATTTTAATTTAGATATAAGTAAAATAGAAAGACAGATTAAGTTACAGTGCATAAAAAAAGGAAACTATTATTATCATAAAAAATCAAAAAAAAGAATTTTTGCTATTTGTCCAGTTTTTTCATTTTCAATAATTCCAAATTTAAAAGAAATTAATCGCTTTGCAAAAAAATTTAACTTAAAAATAATTTTTGATGCAGCATGTTCTTTTGGCGCAAAGTATAAAAATTTCTCTGTGACTAAATTTGCAGATATTTCAATATTTTCATTTAATGGAAATAAATCACTAACAACTGGTGCTGGAGGATTACTTTCAACAAATAATAAAACATTCTTCTCAAGAGCAGAAAAATTATCTCAGAACGGAAAAAATATAAAAGACAGTTATACCTATGATGTTATTGGTCACAATTATAAAATGTCTAATTTGCATGCTTCAATTGGAATTTCACAACTTAAAAAGTTTCAAGAGATAAAATTTAGAAAAAATAAGGTCAGGCAAATTTATGAAAAAGCATTTGATAAAAATAATATTACAATTTTACCAAAAATAAAAAATTCGAATTATATTTTGTGGATAAATTGTATAATTACTAAAAATAAAAATTATACTAAAAAAATTATTTTACTTTTAAACAATCTAAGAATAGAAAGTAAACTTTTCTGGAAACCCATGCACAAACAAAAAAGTATTAAAAATAAACTTTTAATTGATAAGAATCTTAAATTTACAGATTTTATATGGGAAAGAATAGTTACTTTGCCATCAAGTCCAAACCTAAAACCAAGTGTTCAAGCCAAAATTATTTCAGAGATTAACAAAATATGGAAAAAAAAATAAAAAAATATTTAGTTGTTGATCTTAATATAAATATTAAATCTGCAATGAAAATTCTTGAAAAAAGAGCAACTAAAATTCTTTGTTTCTTGAAAAAAGATAAATTATACGGTGTTCTTACAGATGGAGATATTAGAAGATCTTTATTAAAAGGATTTTCATTTCAAGATAAAGTTATTAAAATTATTAATAAAAAACCTCTAACATTGTTATCAAATTCCTCAAAAGAACAAATTAAGAAATTTATACTTAGAGAGAAGGTTCAGGTTGTTCCGATAATAAAAAATAACAAAATTTTAAAAATTGTTTCCTATGATGATGTAATAGAACCATTTACTCCAAGTACTGATGTAATTATTTTAGCTGGTGGTTTTGGTAAAAGACTATACCCTATAACAAAAAGAATTCCGAAATCTTTAGTAAATATAAATAAAAAAAAAATTATAGATATAATTTTAGAAAATTTTTTAAAAATGGGTTTTCAAAATTTTACTTTTTTAACTCACCATTTTCATTCCAAAATAAAAAATCATTTAAAACAAAAATATAAAAAAAAAATTATTAAGATACACAGAGAATCAAGACCTTTAGGAACGTGTGGTGGTTTGAGTATTATAAATAAAAATAAAATATCAAAAAATTTAATTCTAATTAATACTGATATTATAACTGGTTTAAATTTTCAAAACTTGTTACATTATCACGAAACTTCAGAGGCAGATTTAACAATAGTTTCTGTCAAACAAAATATTCCTTTAAAATATGGTTCATTAAAATTTGAGAAAGTAAAATTTGAAATACTTAAACTAGATGAGAAACCAAATATTCAAATAGACGTAAATGCTGGCATTTATGTTTTGAAGAAGAAATGCATTGATATTATTCCCAAAAATAAAAAATTTGATATTCCACAATTATTTAAGCTTTTGAAAAAAAAGGGTATGAAAATTAAAATTTATCCTTCTCATGAGTATTGGTATGATATTGGAAACAAAGAAGACTTAAAAAATTGTAAAGCATTCTTAAAAAAAAATGTCAATAATTAAATTAATATTTAATAATATAATAGACTCTCTGATATATAGTTTTTTTTTTTACAAATATAAAAACAAATTTGAATTTAAAAATAATCTAAAAAATTCTAAAAAATTAAATTGTCTTATTGAGCTTCAATTTCATAATTTTTTTTTAATTGTTATTTATTTATTTTTTGCCCAACATATGTCAAAAAAATATAATATAATTTTTTTTTATTACAGTAGAAAAGATAAAATTTTAAATTTAAATTTATTTAAGCTCTTATTTTATAATATTTTTAAAATAATTAAAAAAAACTTTAATTCCAATATAATTAATTTTTATGAAAAACCAAACTCTCATTCAACTGAAATTGCATTAAAAATCTTTAAGAGATTAAAAAAAAAAAATGATGTTAATAAAATTTCATATAAAGGTATAATTATTGGTAAATATATATATCAGTCCTATTGTCGTGAATTATTAGAGAAAACAATAGATATAAATGATAAAAGACTTCTTAAGTTTATTTCAGAAGCAATTACTGTTGTTGATACAGTAAAAAAATTTTCTGAAGAAAAGAAAATTAAAAAATTATTCATTTCTCATACAATATTTATTAGATATGGAATAATGTCTAAGATTATCAATAATCAAAACGGCGGTGTATATATATTATATCCAGTAAGTAAAAATGGTTATCTAAAAGATTTAACATTGTTAAGAACTAGCAAAGAATTAATTCAACAAGAAAAATATTGGGAATTTAAAAAAAATTTTTCTAAATTGAAAAATAAAAAAAACTTATTACAAAAATCAAAAATTGATTTAGAGCAAAGAATTTATAAAAATCAAAAATCTCTAAAATTGATGATTAAAAATACACCATATGATAATAAAAAAATTCTTGACCTAAAAAGTACAGAAAAAAAAAATAAAGTAATCATATTACCTTCATGTTTTTTTGATGCTGTGGGATTTTTTAGATATTCTTTATTTCCTGACTCATATTCTTGGGTTACTTATTTGCTAGATGTTGCTAAGGAAACAAATCATGATTGGTATATCAAATCGCACCCAGATGGTATGATTGAAAATGAGAGAGTTATCAAAGAATTAAAAAAAAAATATCCTTTCTTAAAAATCCTGAAATCTGATACTTCAAATTTGACCTTTAAAAAAAACAATTTTACAAGCATGTTCACCTATCAAGGCTCTGCCTGTCATGAATTTGAATTTATGGATATACCATCAGTAATTGCATCAGATAATGTTCAAGTAAATTATTCTTTTGGCAAAGTTACAAAAACGATTAAAAAATTTAATAGTCTTATTAGAAATCCAAATCAAATAAAATCAACCAAAAATAAAAATAAAGTATATGAATTTAATTATATGTTTAGTTTTGATAAATCACCAGATTTAGTAAAAGTAAATTTTTTAAACAAAAAAATTTCAAAAATTATTGAAAAATATCATATTACCCAAACTATAAATCAAGGGGTTTCAAAAAAATTTACTAACAAATTAAAAAAATTATCTGTTTTTATGAAAAATTTAAATCAAAAAAATGTAAATTCAATTTATAATCTTGCTAAAAAACTTTAAAAAATTATGAAAAAAAAATTATCAAGAAAAATCAAAAATTTTGTGATTTTTGGATCTGGTGACAATGCGAAAATAATTTTTTGGCAGATTTATAAAAGAAAGGATATAAATTTTATAGGATTTGTTGATAATAAAAAAAAAATTGGAACAACAATTATTAAATATAAAAAAAAATCTTATAAAGTTGTAAGTAATGAAAAAAAAATAAATAAAAATTATTATGGAATAATTTCTGTTTTAGAACCAAAAATCAGAAAAAAAATATTTAAAAGTATTTGTTCATTTTGTAAAAATTTTAAATGGTTAAAAATTGTTTCTGATACTGCAATAATTTCACAAAATTCATATGTTGGTAATGGTACTTTTTTAGGCCCAGGCTCAATTGTAAACTCTAATACTAAAATTGGTGCTAACTGCTTTATTAACACAGGATCAATTATTGAACATGATAATAATATTAGTGATTTTGTTGTTACTGGACCAGGAATAATTACATGCGGAAATGTAAAAATTGATGAGTCAGTCTTCATAGGTGCAGGATCAACAATTAAGGAAAAAACAATTATAGAGAAAAATGTTGTAATCGGCGCTTCATCATATGTTAATAAAAATTGTAAAAGAAATAAACTCTATCTAGGAGTACCTGCTAAACTTAAATAACATGATTCAAATAAGAATTGGAAATAAAATAGTCAGTGACAAAAATGAATTATTTACAATTGCTGAAATTGGAATTAACCATAACGGTTCTATCAAAATTGCGAAAAAACTTATAGATAAAGCAAAACAAGCTGGTTTTTCCGCTGTAAAGTTTCAGACTTATATTACTAATGATTTAGTTTCGCCAAATACTGGATTAGTAAATTATCAAAAAAAAAATAGATATAAAGATATGAGAACTTTGCTACAAAAATATAACTTTTCCTTCGAAATTTTTGCAAAGTTAAAAAAATATTGTGATAGCAAAAAAATTATCTTTCTTTCGACTCCATTTGACATAAAAAGTGCAAAATTTTTAAATAGTTTAAATATTCCAGCTTTCAAAGTTTCGTCTGGAGATTTCGATAATCGTCTTTTAATTGACCAACTTAAAAAGTTTAAAAAGCCAATAATTTTATCAACCGGTATGACAGATATACTGGATACAAAAAAAATACTTAAAATATATAAATTTAAAAAAAATCAATTAATACTTTTACATTGTGTAAGTGATTACCCCACAAAAATTGAAAATTCTTATTTAAACAATATAACAAGATTGAAAGAATTAGGATATATCGTTGGATATTCTGATCATACTAGAAATAATATTTGTGCTTCATCATCAGTATTTCTAGGTGCTTCATTAGTGGAAAAACACATTACTTTGAGTAACTCTATGGAAGGACCAGATCATAAAGCCTCTCTATCAATTGATAAATTAAGTATATTTATAAAAAATTTGAATTTAATCAGAAAATCATACTTAAAAAAGAAAAGACTTCTAACTCACGCAGAGAAGCAAACAAAAAATAAGGCTAGAAAAAGTTTGTTTTATAATAAAAATTTAAGCAAACAGTCAATTTTAAGATCTGATGATATAATTGCACTCAGATCGAATACTTTAGGAATTTCTCCACTTTATTATAAAAAAATTTTACAAAATAGATTAAAAAAAAATGTAAAAAAAAATGCTAGAATAAAATTTATTGATTTATTGAATGTTAAAAAAAATTAAACTTTTCATTTTTACCGTAGCGCGGTCTGATCACGGTATTTTAACTAATTTAATTAATCGAATAAGTTCAGATAAAAGGTTTAAAGTTTATTTAATTAAAGGTCCCGCACATGATAGTAAATTGTTTGGTATGACCAAAAGAGAGATAAAAAAAAATAAGAAAATAAATGTTTTAAATTACAGTTTTAAATACGGTAAATCAGATGAATTGTCTATTCTTTCTTACATGACTAATCTTATTAAATATAATTCAAAATTTATTAAAAAATTCAAACCTAACGGTGCTTTAATTTTAGGTGATAGATACGAAATGTTTGCCAATGCAATTACTTGTTTCAATCTAAAGATTCCAATCTTTCATTTTTGTGGTGGTAGCAAAACAGCTGGATCTTTAGATGATGTATATAGAAATTGTATATCTTTAATGTCTGATGTTCATCTTGTTGAAACATCTGATCACAAAAAAAATTTAGAAAATTTAGGAATTAAGAAAAATTTATATGTTGTTGGTTCGCCTAGTTTGGAAGATATTAAATCACAGATTGCTAACTTTTCAAATGTAATAAAAGATTTTAATTTAGATATAAACAATAAAAAAAAAATAATTTTATGCACATTTCATCCTGAAACTACTTCTTCTTTAAATCAAAATTTAAAATATTTATCAATATTATTAAATTTTTTATTATCAATTAATCAAAATATAATCTTAACCTATCCAAATGCAGATCAGGGTTTTAGAAATTATATTGATTTAATTAAAAATAAAACAAAAAATAAAAAAAATTTTTATAAAATTAAAAATTTAGGAAAAAAAAATTATTTTTGTATATTAAAAAACTCAGATTTGATGATTGGCAATTCTTCGAGTGGAATAATAGAATCTGCATCATTCAAACTCCCTACAATAAATGTAGGTATTAGACAAAAATACAGATTTAGAAATAAAAATGTTATCGATTCAAAATTTAGCCAAAAAGAACTTCAAAAAGCATACAAAAAAGCTTTATCAAGAAATTTTAAATCTAGCTTACAAAAGTTAAAAAATATTTACGAGGTAGAAAATACTTCATCTGATTCAATTAAAATTATACACAAGGTTTTAAAAGCTAAAGTATAAAACCATCGTCTACTACAAACTCTTGACCAGTTATTTTATTACCATAATTTGAGATTAACAAATCTAAAACACCATTAAGATCTTCCTTATTTATCATACCATACTTTTTTGTAAAAAATTTGTATTTTGTTTTGAATTTTTTTGATTGGTTGCCACTAACACCACCGGGGCTTATAGTATTAAAAGTAATATTTTCTTTTTTGTGTACGCAATATGATGCAAAATGTTTAATCAACATATGTTGGGCAGCTTTAATTGCAGAGTAGGGTATTGGAGGTTTTATTTGTTTATCATAGATATTATATCTTGGAGTAAAAAAACCGTAAATTGATCCAATGTTAATAAATTTTCCTTCTTTTTTAATTTCAAAATGTTTCATACTATATTTGATAATGTTGAAAAGTGACCCTACGTTAGCTGATAAATTATAATTAAAATCAATTACTTTTAATTTTTTATAATCAGCTGAAAATTCACTATTTCTTGGATAAGCTGAATTTACAACGCAATCAATCTTCTTATGTTTTAATTCAATTTTTTTGAATAAATCCCTTAGGTTTTTTTCATCAGTTACATCTGCATAATAAAAATTTTTTTTTTTATTTATATTTTTCAAATCAACACAAATTACATTATATTTTTGTCTTAGAAATTTATAAAAATTATTCCCAATTAATCCTTCACTTCCAAACAATAAAATATTTTTCATAATTAATTAAATTTTCTAAAAACTGGTTTTATAATATTCTTAAATTTATACTTGTTAATATCATTATCAATAATTCTTCTTATTTTTGGTAAAATTTTATTGAACACTTTTAGAACATAATTTGCTTCTTTGTCTCCATGTGAAGAGCTTATTGATATCCATGGCATTAAAATATTATTTTTAATTAACTCTTCTTGTAAAAGAGTTTTTAATTTAAAGGAATTTTTATTTTTAATATTTGTGGCTAAATATGGTGAGCATGGCAAGCCAAATAAAAATATGTTTTTATCTAGACCATTTTTTCTTGAAATATTATTTATGCCATTAATTATTTTAATACCATGAGACCATATTTTCTTTATTTCATTTCCATTTTTAAGCAAATCAATTGTTTTACTAGCCGCTCCTAAAGATGACATTTCCCCACCATGAGTACTAGATAGCAAAAATACTCTTTCTTGATTTATTTTATCAATTGATCCAAGAGACATTATTTTTCTTTTCCCTGCCAAGACAGCTAATGAAAAACCATTTGCTATAGCTTTTCCAAAAACAACTAAATCAGGACTAACTTTATACCTATAGCAAGCACCTTTAAAATGCCATCTAAAACCTGTTATTGTCTCATCAACAATAAAAACTATATTATTTTTTTTACAAAGTTTCTGCACGTCTCTTAAGAAATGATCTTTTTTATAATTTTGTTTTGGTGTGTAATTATATGATGATTTCTTATTTACCTTTCCATAACTAAAAGCTTGAACTGGATTTTCTTTTTTACCTCCATAAATTTCTGGACAACAAAATGATGATGCTTCCATAACAACACTAGAGATTTGGTTTTTATATTTTTTTAATAAAACTTTAAAATTTTTAATATCATTATATTTGAAAGTTTTTGTAAGCTTTTTAATTTCCTCAGGTATTCCTCTCTCTAAACTAGTTGATCCTATAAACCAATCATCAAATGAAAAAAAAGGGTGATCTTGACATCTTAATATTAATTTCCTTCCATTATATGCTCTAGCTAATTTAGTTGCAGCTGTAACTGCATTAGAGCTATTTTTCGCAAATTTAACCATATCGATATATGAAAAATTTTTTTTTAATTTAGTTGCTACTTCTAGTTCAATGTTTGATGGTCTAGTTAAATTATTTCCGTTATTTATTTGTTTTATAGCTGCAGAATTCACTTTTTTGTTAGCATAACCAAGAATAATTGCCCTTAATCCCATACCATAATCTAAAAATTTCCTATTAAAATTATCATAAACATAACAACCTTTACCTTTGTTAAGAATACCTGGTGTATTGTATGAAAATTGATCAAATCCTCTACTATAAGTATGAGACCCTCCAGGAATTAGATCATTAAGTGTTTTATCTATTTTTTTCATAATTATGAACTTATACCAAATATTACTTAGACCTCTCTTTTTTATTAAAAATAAATTTTTTTGAAATTACTCCCTGTAATTTAAATTTATTTTTTTGCAACACTTTTCTTGTTAGGTTATTTTTTTTGTAAGTTTGAAATATTTTCGTCCAGTATATTTGTTAGTATTTGTGTCGTTTAACAAATAGAGATACTTTTTGCTCATATTAAAAATTTTAATTTCAAGAATAAATAATTTACTATTAGCAGATAGTTTCTTGCTCATTTTAGCCCACTATATTTTACAATTTCTTCTTGAAGAATACCTTCAATTTTTTTTTTAAGTAAAACTTCCAAATCTTCTTCAAGTATATAATTTGAAATTCTATTTGATACAGATTTATTTTTGTATAATCTTTTTATAGTTTTATCTTTTGTATGAATCCCAATTGCTTTATTTAAAATTTCTAAATCATAATTTATATTAAAAAAATTATATATTCTTTGAATAGTTTCATTTGTGGAATTTATTAAATTCTCAAATTTTATAATCATAATATTTTGATTATTTTTTTGATTTAATACATGTTTTAAGTAAAACTTGTAATTAGCACAAATACTTTCTAATTTCTTTTCAATATATTCTTTTTCAAAATTAAGATTTTTTAAACTTGCAAATTTGTCAAAGTTTAAAACATGTTTTAAATTTGAAATACTTGAGGATATTGGTTCTCTTATTAAATAAACTTGCTTTAACTTTTCTTGGTCTAAAATTAAATCATTTTTTGAAATAGGATAATGTGAAAAATAAAATGTAGAATAGTCATAGGTTTGTACTTTTTTGTTATAATATCTTATTTCATACATTGAGGGGTTATCATAACAAACTTCAAATAAATTTAATGGTATTTTTTTTTTATTTTCTAAGTCATTATAAATAAAATTATCAGAACTAGAAATATACTTTGGAATTCCATCACCACTACTATTTGATAATTCTCTCTCTGATAAAATTATGTTTTGTAGCAAGGTTGTACCTGATCTAGGTAGGCTATTAATAAATTTTAAATCAACATAATTGAAATTTGTCTTAAAAATTTTCCGATATTTTATTCTTGTTTCTTTATAAAATTTTTCAAGTACTAACAAAAAAAATATAATTCGAGTATATAAACTTTTTAATCCTTTTTTATGAAAAATTTCTGGGTAAAAATTTATACCAGTTTTATTTTTAAGAAATCTTAATTTTAATCTGATATCTGTAGTTGTAATTTGATTTAATATTTTCCTTAAAATTTTTTTATTTGACATTAATTTATTTAATATTTTCTTCTTCAATTAACAAATTAATTACTTTTAAATCAAATCTTTCATGAACATCCATTGACTTTTTTATTATGTATGGCTTAACCCTATCACCCATAAATGTCCATGGTGCCTCACCTTTGTTCTTTAATATTGCACTAGTTTTTATAACCCAAAAATTGTGACATAAGAAATAACTATCCTCTAAATTCTGCCTATTAGAAGATATTTTTTTTTTAAATTTAAAAAAAGATTTTAAACTACCACTCTTTATTTTTTTTGATCTAAAAGGGTGTTTGTCATTGTCTTTTATTACTGGCACAACAGCGGTTGCATTTGAATTTTCTAATATTTTAATTGAGTCAGAAATCCATTTTGATTTTATAATCGGAGCATTTGCTAATAAGACAATAATAATTTTTGGTTTTAAACCAATTTCATTTAATTTATTTATTGAATGTTTTAATACATCCTCATGTTTTGCATTATTGGTTGATAAAAATTTTGGTCTTAAAATTTTTTTGTAGCCATATTTAAATGCTGTATCTAAGATTTTTTTATCATCACTTGATACAAAAAAGTCATTTATTTTTTTAATTTTTAAAGCCGCTTTGCAAGGGTAAGATAATATTGGTCTCTTCTTAACTTTTATTATATTTTTATCTTTTAAAGTACTACCACCTCTTCCGGTTAAAATTGCACAAATTGACATTTTTAATAAATTTCTTTGAATAAGAGTTTTAAATAACGCATAAGAGTATTATATAATTACTTAACATATGTTTAATTTTAAACAATCTTATTTTAAAAAAGCTAGAAACCTTGTATTTTATATAAAACAGATCATTAATTTCTTAAGAGGTAACAGATTACAAAATTGGAAAAAATTAAATAAAGAAATTTTAAATTTTAAAAACGGAAATAAAGAAAAAAAAAAAATTCTTATTGCGACTTCTGCAGGTGGATTAAGATCATCTCTAGTTTTAGAGAGCTTGATAGGCTCAACATTAAATTATAAGGGTTGCGATGTAGAATTTCTTTTATGTGACGGAATTTTACCCACTTGTATCATGGGCAGTATTCACTCAACAGATGAAAATGAATATAATAAAAATGGTTCAAAGTTTTTGTGTGACTCTTGTTTTAAAGTATCTAATAATTATTTAGAAAAATTAAATTTAAATATTAATAAATTTTCGAATTTTATTAATGATCATGAAATTAAACAAATTGATAATTTAGAAATAGATAAGCTTTCATTTTCAGAGATAAAAAAATACAAATACAAAAATATTTCAGTTGGCGAACATGCTTACGCAGGTGCTCTGAGGTATTATGCTAAGACTGAAATTTCAGAAGAAAAACATTCAAAAAAAATTTTAAACTCATATTTAAGAGCTGCATTATTTACGTATATTTCTGTTGAGAATTTGTTTAAACATAAAAAATTTGATGAGGTAATCTTAAATCATGGAATATATGTTCCTCAGGGAATAATTAATGAGTATGCTAGAAAAAATAAAATCAATGTGTCAACGTGGTGTGCTGGATATAGAAAAAATTCTTTCTGTTTTACAAGAGGTGATACTTACCATAGATCTCTTATTAATGAACCTAATAGCAATTGGGAAAATATTGAGATTAGTGAAAGAATTAGTAATAAAATAAAATTATATTTGAATTCAAGACTAAAAGGTTCAAAAGATTGGATTTTTTTTCATAAAAACCCAAGTTTTGATAGTAAAAAATTCTTTGAAGAAAACAAAATTGATCCAAGCAAACCAATAATTGGACTTGCTACCAACGTATTATGGGATGCACAAATAGATTATCCATCCAATTTTTTTTCTGGAATGATGGAATGGATTTATTTTACAATAGATCATTTTAAAAAAAATCATAACTTACAATTATTGATTCGAGTTCACCCAGCTGAGGTAAATGAAACAAAGCCATCAAGACAAAAAGTAGTTGAAGAAATATTAAAAAAATATGGAAAATTACCATCAAATATAATTCTTATCCCTCCTGAAAATAATATTAGTACATATTCTATATTTGAGAAATGTAGCTCAGTAATTATTTATGGTACCAAAATGGGTATAGAGCTTTCTGCAATGAAAAAATTAGTTATAGTTTGTGGTGAAGCCTTTATAAGAAATAAAAAATTAGGTATCGATGTAGAAAATATTGATCAATATAAAGAAATATTAAATAAAATAGAAAATTTAAATTATACAACTGACAATTTAAGTGAGATAAGATCAATTAAATACGCTTATCATTTCTTTTTTAGAAGAACGGTTGAATTTTCTTCAATAATAGAGCGTAAAGGTAAATGGCCAAATTTTGAAGTTGATGAAAATTATACTAAAAAATTATTGAATAAATCTGACCTAGGATTGGAAATGGTTTGTGATTCAATTATTTCTGGAAAAGATTTTATATTTGAAGATGAAAAACACTATTAAAAAATTATTTCTGATATAAATCGTTTATGATCCAAATTGCATCTATTTTAGAATCTTTAAAAGTCTCCTCAACAGCACTAATGGTACAAGCTATTATATAAAACCTCCAATATTAAAAAAGTATTTAGAATCATCAGCAAACTAGTTTTTTTATATTTAGAGCATGTATCTTTAAGAAATAAACAGGTAGATTTTTTTAAAGGTAAGAAGAAATTTTTTTTATAATGCCTTAAAAAAATTCTCATAGACTAAAATTATATACAATAGTTTGTGAATTTTTATCAAAATTAGGGTAATTCATTCCATTGGTAATAATTAATATATTAGAACCTAATTTGTTGGTATAAATGATTGGAGGAGCAGAACCAGGACCCTCTAATTCTATTTCATATAAAATTTTTCCATTATTCTGATTTAAAAAATAAACTTTATTATCGCTTGTACCAGTCAAGACAATTATCTCTCCGAGATTACTTGCAAGACCACCATATATAGGAGTTCCAATAGAATTTCCAATTTCTTTTTTCCAAAGTATTTTACCATTCACTAAATCAATTCCTAACACTTCTCCCCAAGGAGGCTTAGTGGCAAACTCTTTATCTTTGTTAATAAATTGTTTCCAATTATATTTAAAATACATTTCTGAATTTTTTAATATTAACTTATCCCAACTATAAAATAATTTTTTTAATCTATTAATTTCATTTTCATTTATATTTATATTCTCGTGCAATTTTTCTAAAGAATCTTTCTGCAAAAAATTTGAAAAATCTTTATTAAATAAACTATGGCCAACTAAACTTGGTATATAATTATTATCTGAATCCATCTCATTATTTTTTTTATTAAAAAAGGATGATTTAAACTCAAAATTACCATTTCTATATTTTCCATGACATGAAGAGCATTTATTTAAATATAAATCTACATCTTTACTATTTGGAATTAGTGTTGAGTGTGTTTTTAATTCTACTTTTAAAGAATATGGAATTTTATTTACTGGTGCAAAAAGTAACTGTTTTGCTGGATTCCATGACATCCCTGGCCAAGTTACTCCACCATGAAGTCCCATGATGATTGTTTCACCTCCAAGTTTAGGTGGAACAAATTCCCCCATATCAAAGTAGTCTAACTGAAATTTTTTATTATATGTTTCAATCGTATTTTTACTAAAACTTTTAATATTTAGATCTAAATTAATTAAGTTATTTAATTTTAACTGTTTTAATTGATAAGCAGCAGTCTTTTCACCTAGAATTTTTGATGGAGGAGCTTTTTTGTTTACTAGGTTAAAATATGAGTTTCCATTATTTCGATCCAAAGCATAAATTGTTCCAGTTTTTGAGCCGATTATTATACTTTCAAAAATTTCAGTCTTACTAATTTTTATATCCGCTATGATTGGAGGTGCTGCCAGATCATAATCCCATAGATCGTGTTTTATATCTTGAAAACTCCATATAATTTTTTTTGAATCTAAATTAATAGCTACAATACTATTTGAGTTTTCATTATTCCCTTTTCTACCAATACCTACTAGAGCAGGTCTAGGATTACCAGTTACTACATAAATATTATTTAATTTTTCATCATACGCAATCCCACCCCAAATTGCTCCACCTTTTTTAAAATTCTTATTTTTTGGATGTACATTTATTTCAAATTTAATTTTACCATTATTTTTATCTACACAAATAATTTTAGCTGGTGCAACTGTAGCAAAACATATCTCATCCGTTTTTATAATTGGAGCAACAATTGTATTAATTTTTACATAACCATTTTTTCCAAAGTTTTTATTAATAGTTCCATTTTCAATATTAATTTTATAAACACGTTTATTTACAGGTAAATATAGATCTTTTTCTTTTTCATCTATTGTTATCCCACGGGTTTTAAGTTGAAAAACAGTTTTAAGTTTCCAATTAACATTACCATTAAATGAATTTAAAGATAAAATAGTTTTGTCACCTGATAAAAGATATATTGAGTCATCAAAAAAAATTGGATTGTTTTGGATACTGGTTAAAGGTTTTTTTTTACTTTCATATTTCCATTTAAGTTTAATTTTATTTATATTATCAATATTTATCAAATTAGAGTTAGAAAATTTGTGATTTAAATTACCCCCATGTGAACGAGTCCAAATTTTGGAATCACTTATTAAATTTTTTTTTTCTTTGAAATTATTTTTTTTTATTTGTAAATCTTTAGATATGCTGTCAGGATTTTTCTCATCTAGCAATTTATATTTATTATAATCTTTTAAATTTACATAGTGATAATTTTTTTTGTTTGTAAATTTTTTTCTCAGTTCCATCTCTAATGGGGTTTTAACCACTAAATGTTTTATAAAATCTTTGTAATTTTTAATCATTTTATTTTTACAAAATGAAAAAGTATCTACAAAACCAAAATCGAAACTTGAGTGATAAAAATTATTTATATTACAAACTTTTGAATTAAAATTTATCAAAAAAAGAATTGTGATAATAATGATAAAATATTTTTTCATTATTTAACAAATTTTTTTATTTTGTACAAAAGTTTTGTTAAATTTAATGGTAAATAATTAAAAACAAATAAAGTCATTTTTTTTATTTTAAATTTTTCATAAAAATTATTATTAATTTCATCAGAATAATAAATTTTCTTCATTTTTGTAGAATACTTTTTGTTATATTTATTTAATGGAAAATTTTCTCCATCTTTAGAATGGGTTCCACTTTCATCGTAACCAATATTTTTTGATAGTGGATTTGCTGGATTAATGCATAAACCATTATTTTTAATAATATTCCATATCCACCAAACTTGTATTGACTCTACAAATCTAAAATAATCCAAAGTTAGTGTTGCTATAAGGTCTTCACCACCTGTTATTAGTTTTCTTTTATTTTTTTTGTTTCTAATAACCGATAAATGATTCCTATTCTGATAAGTTATTTTGAAACTTTTCCAAACCCTTCTCCAAGATGCTTGTCCCCAAGACATTGACCTTTTTGTTATGTAACAATCAAAATGATAATTTTTCGGTAATTTAATTTTAGTAGAAAATCCAGTGATATTCATTATTTTTCTATTAAATTCAAAAGTATTCAAATAGAATTTTGTAAATTTAATAAAGTTTTTATTTACAATAATATCATCTTCTAGGCATATCACTTTTGCAAAATTTTTAAACATCTCCTTGTAAGCTAAAAACCAATTTAGTGTCATACCAAATCTTTTAGATCTTAAGATTATTTTATAATTTTTGTTAATTTTTAACTTAAGCAAAAATTTTCTCACATCATTTACTTGTTTTTTTGTTAAATCATTAGCTGATGAGTCATAATAATCTTGGAAAATATAAATTTTTTCATTTTTATTAAGGTATCTTCTCAAAGAATTAATACATAGTTTTAATTTATCTAATCTTTTATAAGCAAGGATGCACACTCCAATATCATCATATGACAAGAGCTTTGAATTCATAATTAAATAATCTTCTGAATTAAATTTATTGAATCTTTTATTCTATTGAAATTATTTTTATTTTTTTTCTTCATTTCAATAGAAACCCATTTTTTGTAATTATTTTTTTTTAACTGAGAAATTACTTTCATAAAAAAAGATTTATTTTCAATTTTTTTTAAAAAAGGTTCACTTAAATGTACGTGATTAATTTGTTTTATTGTTTTTTTTATTATTTTATTTAATTTGTTTTGATTTTTGTGAACTAATATTTCACCAGTATCTAAAATTAATTTTATATTTTTTCTATTAACTAATTTGATTAATTTATATGTTTCATTTATGTTATTTAAGAAATTTGAACCATAAATTTTAGGGTTAGATTCTAGGCTTACAATAATGTTATATTTTTTAGCTTCTTTTGCAACTAATCTAAAAATTTTTATTGAAATTTTAATGGCATCTTTTTTTTTCATAAAATAAGGAATTTTTTTATTTTTTGGTGAACCAAAAACCAAGTTAGGTATTTTAAGTTTATGTGCTAAAAATATAACTTTTTTAAAATGATTAATAAATTTTTTTGCTGATTTTCATTTCCAAATAAAAAACAATCTGTGGTGTTATAAAAAAGAGATTGCATTGAAATTATTTTATATTTAAAATTTTTTATTTCATAAAAATTTTTTTTCAATTTATTTTTTTTTGGTTTTAAAAAATTCTGGTGATTATGAAGGAATAATTTTGGAGCTATTTCTAAACCCTCAATATTTTTAGATAAAAGAAATTTATATATTTTTTTTCTTTTTTCAATATCCCATGCAATATTTGAAATTGACAATTTCATATTTTAAATATTTTTTTAATTTGATTAACAGTCTCACTCTTTTTATACAAAAATGTTTTTTTTTTATTTCCCCAATATTCGGAATGGATACTCCTCATTTGCGCATTATAAATTTTACTTTGATTTTTTCTCATAGATTTTCCGGTAAATAATTTGTGTATATAATCTGCTTTTATCGGATAGCAGGAAGCATTTAAAATTTTTATGTTATTTTTAATCATTATTTTTATATCTTTCCATAAATTACCTAAATAATAATATTGAAATAATGAATTTTTATTAGTTAAAGACGCAGAGTGAAGATTTAAATTAATTAAATGTTTTCTTAAAGCTTTTATTTGGAAACTATTTAGTTTTTTTTTATTTAAAACATAAAATATACCCTCGTCTGTATAAGCTTTTTTAACTAGCCCAATTAGATAATCTTTTTTGGTATTTTGTAAAAGTTTTTTAAATTTATTTTTATTAAAAAAATTTGGTAAAGGGTTTTTCAAGTCATATAAAAAGTTTTTTTTAATATGCTTATCAAATATCGAAGGTAATCTTATAATATAAAGATTATCGAATTTTTTTTTACAAACTTTTTCTAAATATAATCTATTTTTGCCATATGGAATTTTATTATTAAATTTTTTACTAGTTTCATAATTTTTTTCATTAACATTTTCAAAAATTTGAATTGTTGAAATTAAAAAAAAATATTTTGCTTTAATATTTTTGATAACATTTACAAGTTTTTTAATATTTTGTAGATCATATTTTGGATCATTATTTGCCTTTATCATTGACCCATTAGCAGCACAACAAATAACTAAATCATATTCATTATTTTTAATCTTATATAAATTTTTAGAATTAAATTTATGAAAAAATTTAGTTTGTTTTAAAAGTCCTGATCCTACAGTTCCTGAATAGCCAATTAAACATTTTTTCATATACGTTTAGTTATATTTTAAAATATTTTTTAGTTTAAGGGCCAAACTCACGCACGTATTCCACTTCCCCGATTGAACTGTAATAATTTTATTATTAATCAAATTTATTTCATTTCTTCTTTCATGATCATTTTTAGAATTCTGAACACATCTGATAGTATAAAATGATTTTATGTACTGAGCTTTTTTAATTAGAGGTACATAATTTTTTGAAAATTTTATAAATTCTTTAAATTTAGATCGTCTCAAGTTTGTTGAAAACTCTTGTTTAAGAAATCTACTTTTTCTATTTTTAAAATTTGGATATTTGCAATTTAAAGTCTCTATTTTTGATTGTTTTACAGCACTTAGTAAGTGATATTTTGTTCCTACAAACGGGTCAAAATTTAAAAAATTTCCATCTAAAATAACTAAACTAAAATTTTTAAAAATATCAGGTAATTTAACAACTATTTTTTCAACTAGTTCATATTTTTTTGAAAAAATTTTTTTATTTTTTATACCTATATATTTTAAAATTTCATTATTCCTAGAGTAACAACAAATAATAATTTTTTCATACATTGAGGATTTTTTTTTTTTAAAGGTTGATTTTAAAAGTAGATTAATTTTTTTCTCTTTTTTAATTTCATTTAAAATAATTTTCTTTAATTTAAAAAAATTTAAATTTTTTTCAGGAACAACTATACTATCATTAATTAAATTAGAAAATATTCTATTATTAAAATTTTTTTTATAACTTAATTTATTTTTCTTAAGTATAGCAATATATCTCTCAAAACTTATTTTGGATTTTTTTTTTGGAATAGCATATACGTTTGTAGTTTTTCCAAAAATATTTTTACCATAAAATTCTATAAATTTTTTAAATGAAGATTTTATTTCTGATATAGTTTTACTAGATCTAGGATAATGGTATCCCAGATGAAATCTTTGTTGATTTTTGAGTGATGTTTCATTCATAATTTCTGTGTTTTTTTCATATAAATCAATGTAATAACCAGCTTTACTAAGAATAAGTGAAATTGTGCAACCAAAAAGTCCTGCCCCAACAATACAAATTTTTTTATGTTTCATTTTTTTTTGAAAAAATTACCCAAATTAATATTGAAAAAATATACCAGAACAAAAATGCGTTATTAGTAGTAAAAAAACTTCCATGGGGTTTGAATGGAAAAATAAATGAAAAGTTCATAGCTAAAATTATTGAGTATGCAAAATTATTATAAAATTTTTTTTTTATAAAAATTTTAATTATTTTATATAGACTGAAAATAAAAATTGTTAAACCAATTAGTCCGGTATCTGATAATAATTCCACATACATATTGTGTGGGTGTGTAGTGCAAACTACACCATCATAATTCATTACATTCAAACACTCTTCTCTAAAAGATTTTACCCCAGTTCCAATAAATATATTATCCTTAAAAATAAAGAAACCTGCTCTATAATGAGCAAACCATAAATTATTTAAAAATATTATTTTAATTTTTTCTATTTTATATGAAAAATTGTTAAATTTATTTTCATTTTCATTTTTTTCATTATTTAATTTTATACTATTTTTAATGTTTGAATTTTTTTCTAAATTATTAGATTTAGTTGCTTGAATATCTGAGCTTGAAAAAGTTGGCAAATTTAAAAAATTATATTTATTTTTTAAAATGTTAGATGATGAAATGATCACGTAGCATGAAATTATTAAACAAATGAAAGTAGATAAAATTAAAAATCTAGTATTTTTATTTATAAGAAATAAAAAAAATAGAAATATTAATACTGTTAAAAATGCATTTCTTTCACCAGTCAGAAATATGGTAATAAAAAAAAATAAAAAAAGAAAAAAATTTATAAATTTATTAACATTAAAAAATTTATTGATAAAAAAAATACTAGCAGTCCCAAAACAAAATAAATAAATACCAACAATATATTCAGTACCAAAAGGACCAGATAACCTGCCATAGGCATGCTTATAATTTACTGCATTTCCTAATAAATCAATATCAAAAATAAACTGGTAAATAGTATCTAATGCAACAAATATATTAAATATTAATAAAAATAAGCCTATCCACTTTAAATTTTCTTTTTTCAATAAATCAAAAGTTATTAAAATGAATAATGCATAAAGCAGAAACCTTATATATCCAAATGACTTATAAAAAGTATAAATTTTATCAACTGATAATAATGAATTTATTAAAAGAAAAAAAACAAAAATACAAATAAAGATAGTAGAGTTCTTTAAATAATTTCTTAATTGATTTTTTGGAAAAAAAAATAAACAAAATACACAAACAAGTAAAATAAAATTAATATAAAAACTACCTAAAATATAAAATAGTGGAATGCTACATATTAAAAACAATAAAAAATTATATCTTAATTGATCATATTTGTGGGTAATATTACTTAAATTTAATTGCATGTTTTGTTTCTAATTTATAAATAATATATCTGTTATATAAATGAAATTAATTTTATTCATCAGTATAGATTAAATGATAGCAAAGTTTTTTCGAAAAGTTTATTTTCTTATAAAGGTTATATTAAATAAGAATTATTTCTATAAAATAGCTAAAAGTCAAAATAACAATAAAGAGAATATTTTTTTGAAAAAAATTTCAAATAAAATTAAAAATAAATCATTCATTGAAATAGGCTTTCATCACCTAGAATTCAATAGTATTGGTTTAATTAAAAATAATTTTTCAGGAATTTTGATAGATGGAGGTCGAAAAATAAATTGTTTCATAATGAAATTAATTATTTTTTTAACTGATAAAAATGTCCAGGTTAAAAATTATTTCATTACAAAAGAGAATTCTATCAAAATTATAAATAAAAAAAAAATTGGATGTATTTCTATAGATATTGATGGTAATGATTATTGGATAGTAAAAGAAATTTTAAGTAATAAAATTTTTCCAGAAATTTTTGTAGTTGAATATAACGCTTCTTTTTTAAATTTTCCAATAACAGTTCCTTATAAAAAAAATTTTGATAGATATAAATTTGACAATACGGGATTTTACCATGGAGCGTCATTAAAAGCATTTATTAAGTTATTTAAAAAATTTGATTTTAAATTGATTAAAACAATTGATGGTGTAAATGCAATATTTGTAAATTCAAAATTTTCAAATTTAAAACATTTAAAAGAGATATCATTTAAGGATGCTTATGAAGAGGGAGTGCTTAGAAATAAATGGAGCAGAAGCACAGCTAAAGACCAATATAAATTAATTAAAAATTTGCCTTTAAAATTTGTATAATTAAAGATTAGTTTATGAAAAAAAATAAACCTTTCATATCAATAATTACTCCAAATTATAATGGTGAAAAGTATTTATTAAAAACTTTAAATTCAGTTTTTAAACAATCTAGTAGAGATTTTGAATATATTTTACTTGATGGCAGATCTACTGATAATTCAGTTAAAATTTTAAAAAAAAATAAGAAGTTTATTAATAAATTAATAATTCAAAAAGACAAAGGGATTTACGATGCTGTTGAAAGAGGTATTAGAATGGCTAAGGGTGAAGTTATAATATGGATCAATTCAGATGATGAACTTCATCATGAAGCAGTTAAAAATGTTAAAACTATTTTTAGAAATAACAAAGAATTAAAATGGATTTCAGGAGTTAATGGTTACATCAAGTATGGTTTTAAATTTTCTGGAATTCCATATGTATACCCATCTTTTCTATTTAAGCATAATCTTGTTAGACATGATATGTGGGGCTATCTACAACAAGAGTCAGTTGCTTTTAAAAAGTCCTTATTCTTAAAAGTTGGTGGTTTTGGAGCAAAACCTACAATTGCAGGAGATTTTAAATTATGGATAAAATTTTCTAGTTTTACAGATTTAGAAACTTATAATATTAAAATAGGTTATTTTAGGACTTGGCCAGAACAAGACTCTCAAGTAAAGAAAAAATCTTATCATAAACATTCAAAAATATTTTTTTCAAATATAAGTTTTAGATATATAAGACTATTTATTTCTTTGATTTTGTATCCTTATATTTTTTTTAAAACACTTATTCTTATTAATAAAAAATAAACAAACAAATTTGCAATTATCAGAGTCAATAAGTTTATATTAAATAACAAATAAATATAAAGCGGGCCATTTATAAGGGCAAAATAAATAAGTAGCGACTTTTGCAGTCCAAATTTATTTAATAAATGGTGGTGGAAATGATTTATATCCCCACTAAATGGATTTTTTTTATTTTTTACCCTAGTTATAAAAAGTCTTAGCATGTCTATACCGGGAATTAATAATAAAAGAAAAATTTCTTCAGCATAAATAGAATTTACCTGATAATTATTTAACTTAATAAGTACAGTTCCTACAAGCATTGACAGAAAATAATTACCTCCGTCTCCTAAAAATGCTCTGTTTTTTAAGTTAAAATATAAAAATATTAGCACAGCTAAAATAATTGATAAAAATAAACTTATTAAAAAAGGAAATTTTATAATTAAATAAATTGACCAACTCAAAAAAATTATACTAGCCAGACCGTTAATCCCATCTGACATATTGTAAGCATTTAATAAAAGCATTAAGCAAATGGCTGGTAATAGAATATTTAAATATTTATTGTTAGGAATATAAATATCTTGAAGATGTTTGAAATTAATCAACTTTATTTGAAGGTTGGAGTCATAATAAATTATTGATAATAAAAAAATTAAAGTGATTAAAAATTTAAAATTAGGATTTAGATTTTTAATGTCATCCCAAATACCAATGAGTAGAAATATAAATAATAAATAAATATTTGAATAAAAATCAAAAGTTATAAATAGGGAAGACACTATCAATACTATTATAAACAACATCCCACCCACCAAGGGGACATCTTTTGCGTGTTTTTTTAATTTACTTGGAGAGTCTTTTAGCCCTAATTTAAAAAAAAAATTTTTTATAAATTCAAACATTTTATTTACTTAATAATTTTATTTTTTTCAAAAATCTTTTAGCAAAATAGTTTGAATAAGAACATAAAAATCCATTTATAGTATGTTTATTAATCCCAGAACTATTAATTAACTTTTTATCAATAAATAAACGACCATATTTTAGATTAATTTTTTTATTAAAGTAAACGTGCTCACATTCTTTACCGTCAGAACTTGAATATTTAAATTTTAATATTTTTTTTATTTTATAAACACCCAAGCCTCCAAATGCAGATTCAACTGATATATATCTTTTTTTTGAAAATCTATTTATAAAGAAATAATTAAATAAATATTTTTTAAAATATTTCTTTAGGTTATGATTTTTTTCTAGCAAAATGTCTTGTGAAATTTTTTCAATAAAATTAAAATTTAAAATTTTTTGGACTCTTAAAGCAAATATATCGTAATAAAAATATTTTTGTGAAGGAAAAATAGCGTTCCAATTTTTTTTTTTTAAGGATCTTTTTAATTGATTGACATCTAAATTACTATTGACATTGTCAACATCCATAACTATCAAAAAATCAAAATTGAAATATTTTTTTTTAATTAAATCTAAATATTTGTTTCTTGAAATTTCTATTTTTTTAATTCTATCTAATTTTTTTTTAAAATTTTTAATTATAATTTTTCCATTTTTATTATTTAAGTAATTTTTACACAGCATTAAACTAGTGTCATTTGAGTCTGAAATTACAAAAATAATAAAATAATCTTTAAAATTAATTATTAGTTTATCCAATATTTTAAAATAATTTTTGAGATTTTTGCTTTCATTTTTGATAGTGGATGCAATAATTATTTTTTTATTTATCATATCTATTTAATTTAATATAAAAAAATGTAGCAAGATAATGATTGAACTATTTTTATCAATTTTACTTTTGATTTATTTTATTTTTGTGTCAGGTAGACTATTTACCCTATTTGTATTTAAAAAAAACAATTTTTCATTTCATATTGCTGAGTATGGGTTTTTGGGGATAATTTTTTTAACAATATTAACATATATTATTCACTTCTTTTTACCACTTAACCAAACTGTAAACTTTATTATTTTTGGAATTATTTTAATTTTAGGAACAATATTAAATTATGATTATATTTTTGCTGCCATCAAAAAAAATATAAAAACTTTGTTACTCTCTTTCTTGATTGTATGTTTAATGAGTTTAAAATTTAAGGTTAATGAGGATTATGGCTATTACCATCTACCATATATAACTAATATTATATCTGAAAAAGTTATTTTTGGATTAGCAAATCTGCAAGTAAATTTTGCATGGAATTCATCATGGTTAAATTTTTCATCAATCCTTAATTTACCTTATTTAAAACTTAAAGGAGTTTTTTTAAGTAATTCAGTATTAATTTTTTTTGTATATTTATTTTTTTTTAATGAACTTTTTAAAGTTGGTAACAAAACCAAATTATCATTCTTTTATATTTTGTTTCTTACTTCATATATTCTTATAAAATTTAGTAGAATATCTGAGCATGGTTTTGATTTTCCAGCTAATTTTTTTTTACTTACATCTATTTACTATTTATTAAAAATTGTAGAGGAAACAAATCAAGATCAAATTAAAAAAAATGTATCAATATTATTAATTTTTTCTACATATTGTATTTCAATTAAACTAACTACTTTTATTGCACCACTAGTTTTTTTTTATGGCTTAATTTATCTTATTAGAAAAAAAATTAATCTAAGTTTTTTAAAACCATCATTAATTGTGAGTTTTTTTTTAATATTAATTTGGACAACACAACAATTTATTTACTCAGGTTGTTTTATTGCATTTTTTGATTTCACTTGTTTTAAAAATTTAAGTTGGTATGTGAATGACATATCTTATGCTGTAAGTGATGCTACTGGTGCAGTAAATAAATCTTTCAATCAATATACAGGGCAAATTCCAAAAGAGGAATATGTTAAAAATTTTTATTGGGTTTCTACTTGGTTTGAAAGAAATAAAATAGAATTATCTGAACATATTTTAACAATTTTAGCACCAATTGTTATATTTTTTATATTTATAATATTTTTTAAAAATAAAAAAATATTATATTTAGAAAAATCCAAAAATGATGATAATTTTTTAAAATTAAATATTTTTTTTATTTGTATTTTAGGTTTATTAATTTGGTTTATTAAATCTCCTGTAATAAGGTTTGGAATTCCTTATATATTTATATTTATTTTTTTTGTAATGTACTATTTATTTTTATCAAAAATACCAAAAGAAAAGTTAAGTTATTCAGGAATTTATACAATTATAATTTTATCAATTATATTCAATTTAACTAAAAATTTTAATCGAGTTAAAAATATAGATACGACTGAATATTGGCCATTAATATTAAATGTAAATTACTCCACAAATATTGTTGATAATTTTAAAATAAATTTCCCTGACGAAAAAAATGATAATTATCATAAAAAAAAATATTGCTGGTCAATACCATTTATTTGTCATATGGGTGAAGGGAATAATTTAAAATTTCAATACATACATAAATATTTGGTAATTTCTAAAAAAATAAATTGATCTATATGAAATGCGCTAATAAAAATATTAATAATTCTTCCAAGAATTTATGAAACACTATAAATTAATATTTAACTTATTTAATAAGTCACAAAAAAAAACTTTTTTTATAATAATATTTTTATTTTTAATTTTATCTTTACTTGAGGTTCTTGGGATAGCTTCTGTAATCCCTTTTATGGCAGCTATATTTAATCCCGAAAATCTTAGTTCTATAAAATATTTGGAAAAATATACAAATTTTTTAAGTGAGCAAAAAGATAGAATTATTCCAATATTTTGTTTAATTTTCTTTTCAATTTTTTTATTTAAAAATATATTTTATATACTAACCTACAAATACATTTTTACTTTTAATACTAATTTTAGAGCTATACTAACCACTAGAGTACTTAATAAATTTTTTACTCAAGAATTTTTATACTTTACAAAAAATCCTCAAGGAAAATTAGTTACAATACTTAACACTGAAACTAAAAATTTCTGCGATATGTTTTTGGATGCCTCAATTGTTATTATAAGTGAAACAATAATATTGATAGCGATATTTACTTTAATAATTGTTTCTGGAAAAGCCTCTGGATTTATTATTATTCTTCCAATTTTATTTGGAGCAGGATTAATTGTAAAATTATTAAACAAAAAAGTTAAGCACTGGGCTTCACAAAGAGTATTGATTTCAGAACAGCTGGCAACTTTGTCTCAAAGAATATTTTTAAGTATAAGAGACATATATTTCTCAAATAATTCACAGCAATTAATAAAAAAATTTTTTTCTATTAACCAGAACCAATCAAAAATAGATGTTTACAATTCAACCATTCAATTAGTTCCAAAAGCACTGTTAGAAATAACAGGGTTGGTAATATTATTATCAATAATAATTTACTTTCATTCAAGTGGTGTTTCTGAGGATATTATATTATCAAATTTAACATTTTATTTTGTAGTTGCTTACAGGGCAATACCCTCTTTTAATAGAGTATTAATTCAACTTCAAAGGATAAAATATTCCAAAAATTCTCTAGAAATTATACACGATATTTTAAACCTTAAGGAAAGTAGAATTTTATCAATACCAGATGATAATAAGTTAAAGTTCAATAAGAAAATAAGGTTAGATAATTTTAATTTTTATTATCAAGAAACATCAAAAATATTAAAAAATTTTAATCTTGAAATTAAAAAAAATGAAATAGTTGGTATCTATGGTGAAAGTGGATCAGGAAAAAGTACTCTTTTGAATTTAATAACAATGTTAATTCAGCCAAACGAAGGAAAATTTTATCTTGATGATAAAGTAATAGTGTCAAAAAATGAAATTAGGAGCTTTCAAAATATGATATCTTTTATATCACAAGATACTTTTTTGATTGAGGATACAATAAAAAATAACATACTTTTTTATTCCAATGAAAAATTTGATGAAGAAAGGTTAAAGTTTTCAATAGATTTTTCAAATTTAAATAGCTTTATTAAAGAATTTGAAAATGGATTAGATTATGAAGTAGGCTCTCATAGTAGAAGAATTTCATCAGGTCAAAGGCAAAGAATAGCAATTGCACGTGCTATTTATAATTTAAAAGAAATACTAATCTTCGATGAAGCTACAAATGCTTTAGACGAGAAAAATGAAAATTTAATTTATAAAAATATTTTAAATCTAAGAGGAAAAAAAACAGTCATAATTGTTTCACATAATTTAAAAAATCTTGAACATTGTGACAGTATTTATGAAATAAAAAATTCTGAGTTAGAGAAAAAAAAATAGTGGACTTTTTTTGATTTTCTATTATTAGCATATAAATTTTAATAATTATAATATGAGTAAATATCTTGTAGTTGGTGGTGGAGGGTTTATAGGTGGACATCTAATAAAACGATTGCTGGACGATCATCATAAAGTTCGAGCAGCTGACTTAAAACCGTTAGATCTTTGGTTTCAAAAATTTGATGACGTAGAAAATTTTTCATTGGATATGCAAGAATATGAGAACTGTTTAAAGATGTCAGATGGAGTGGATTATGTAATTAATTTAGCATGCAACATGGGTGGAATTGGTTTTATAGAAAATAATAAAGCAGATTGCATGTTGTCAGTTTTGATAAACACAAATTTACTAAGAGCCTGCAGAGAAAACAAAATACAAAGATATTTTTTTTCATCAAGCGCGTGTGCTTACAATAAAGATTTACAAACAGATCCAAATATTGAGGGTCTAAGAGAGGAGGATGCTTATCCAGCAATGCCAGAAGATGGATATGGATGGGAAAAATTGTTTAGTGAGAGAATGTGTAGACATTTTACAGAAGATTATGGTTTAGAAACTAGGGTTGCAAGGTTTCATAACATTTATGGTCCAATGGGAACTTTTGATGGAGGTCGTGAGAAGGCACCAGCTGCTATGTGCAGGAAAATAATTGAAGCAAAAATTAATAACAAAGATACGATAGATGTTTGGGGTGATGGAACGCAAACAAGAAGTTTTTTATATATTGACGATTGCATAGATGCAGTTTTAGAACTTTTCCACTCTAATCATTCTGAGCCTATAAATATTGGTAGTGATGAAAAAGTTACAATAAATCAACTAATTGATATTGCAGAAGACCTATCTAAAAAAAAATTTAAAAGAAATTATCAGCTTGATAAACCTCAGGGAGTAAAAGGAAGATCTAGTAATAATGATAAGATAAAAAAAATATTAGGTTGGAATTATAAATATACTTTAAAGCAAGGTATTCATAAAACATATAGTTGGATTGAGAATATTTATTTAAATAAGAAAAATGATGAATTTATAAGATTTACTAAAAAAAATTTAAAATCCTAATATTTTTATAAATTAAATAATTTAAGTATGGAAAAAAATATATCTAAAAATTATTTTAAGAATAATGGTCATTTTATATTAAAAAATAATTTTTTTGATATTAATGATAATAATGTAATTGAGTTTAATAATATATTTAACGATCCTGATCAAAAGAAATACACAAATCATAAAGGGGAAATATTAAATGATATAATTGTAATAAAAGATATTGATAAATACTTATACTTAAAAGAATTTTACTCAAATTTATCTATTTTTTTAAAAGATAATGATTTTGTAAATTTAAAATTCAGAGATATATGGTTACAAAAATCAGGTCAAATTACTTACAGAAAAAACGAATTACCATTTATTCCACATATTGATAAAAATCGATGTTTTAAAGTGATGGTATATTTATGTGATGTGGAAAAAAAAGATGGTCCTCTAAATCTTATTAAAATTGATCCAGAAAAATTTGAAAAT
>MDTB01068847.1_pt1 | contig 34347 bp, 32 predicted proteins | sample 811161 | NCBI WGS metagenome assembly MDTB01 (sample SAMN05326650, study PRJNA326480) | marine metagenome | isolation source: seawater | place: Mediterranean Sea | collected 2009 | reverse complement strand
GAAGTTATAAATTTTTTTTTTTTTAATAAGTTAACAATTTTATAATTTTTTTGTTTTTCTTTTTGATCGAAATGAAAAATGCTTACACCAATTTTATTTTGATAATAGTTTGTTTTTAATAAATCGTATTTATTTAAAAAAAAAATACATTGGTTAAAAAAAAATTTATAAAATTTTTGATTTATAATATTTAAATTATTTTTAAGTGTTTTTTCTAGTTCATTTTTAATTTCGTCTAACACCCACGAAGCATTATCGGACTTTATTATAAATTTTGAATATTTTTTGTCTTTAATAAAAGTAATCACTATTTTTTAATCATTTAGTTCGGCATTCACCATAATTTCAATTAATTGATCTAAATTATGTGTTGGCTTCCATGATAGCATTTTTTTTGCCTTTGAATAATCACCTAGTAAAAAATCAACTTCAGCGGGTCTATAAAACTTTTTATTAACTTTCACAATTATTTTGTTATTTTTTTTATTAATACCTATTTCTTCTAATCCTTTATTTTTCCAAATTATTTCAATATTTAATAGCTCACAAACCTTTTCAATAAAATAACGTACTGAATTAGATTGTCCTGTTGCAATAACAAAATCATTTGGCTGATCCAATTGGAGCATTAAATGCATTGCTTCGACATAATCTAAAGCGTATCCCCAATCTCTTTTAGAATCTAAATTTCCAATTTCTAAAAAGTCTTGTTTATTTCTTAAAACATTAACTAAATTTGATACAATTTTTTTTGTCACAAAATTTTCACCTCTTAAGGGAGATTCGTGATTAAACAAAATTCCACAGCAACAAAACATGTTATAAGCTTCTCTATAATTTACTGTCATCATATGCGCATAAGTTTTTGAAACTGCATAAGGACTTCTAGGATAAAACTTTGTGCTTTCATTTTGAGGTGTTTCTGAAACTTTTCCAAACATTTCAGAACTTGATGCTTGGTAAAATTTAGTTTTTAAAGATAAAGATCTAATTGCTTCTAAGACCCTTGTTGCTCCAATTGCTGTACTGTCTGATGTAACAATTGGTAAATCAAAAGATGAACCTACAAAAGATTGAGCTGCTAAATTATAAATTTCATCAAGTTCATATTTTTTTATCATTTGAAAAATATTTGAAAATTCTGTAACATCAAAATTTATAACTTCAATATCATTTAAAATATTTAATTTTCGAAGTCGCCAAAAGCTATTACTGGCAGCTCTCCTATCACCTCCAATCACTTTGTATCCTTTCTCCAAAAGAAATTTAGATAAGTAAGCACCATCTTGACCTGATACGCCTGTAATTAATGCGATTTTATTGGACATTTTTTTTCTTATAGTTCAATTGAATGTTTTTTACTATATTAGGGTATAGGTTTTCAGGTTTTAAATAATCGTCGTTTGATATTCTGTCAAAATTTGAATAATTATTTATAATTTTCAGTAAATAACTAGGAATATCGCTAAATCTTTCTGCAATAATTCCATTTCTCCCGTTTTGTATAATATCAGAGCTACCTACGTGGGGCATTGTAATAACTGGAATATTTAATTGCATAGCTTCAACTTGGGCTCGAGGACCGCTATCTAATACGGAGCAATTGACAAAAACCTTACTTTTGTTTGTGAGTTCAATTTTTTTATCCTGATGAATATTTAGAAATAAATCAAAATTCATATTTTTTTTTAATCTTTGTACTACGTTATAAATTTTCCAAGGTGTATTCCTTTTTAAATGATCAAATATTTTTTTTTTTTTATTATTTGGATCTCTGGCTATAATACACCCTTTTAATTTTGATAAAGATTGACGTTTTAACAAATTAAGAAACTCTATGTGCCTTTTTCTTTTATCAAAAGAAGATATCATTACCCAGTCATAAATTTTATTTTGATTATTTGTTTTACTTTTAACATTTTCATGATCATAAGAAATTAATTTATAAGGAAAAGAAGGAACATCTTTTGGAATATATTTATCAATAAAATTTTGACTTTCCGAAAGCACAAAATCATGAATTTGTGAATTTACATCACTTTTTTTTATATATCCGTTAAATTGATTGTCTACTATTACAAATTTATTTTTAATATTTTGACATTCTAAAATATTAGACCAGCAAAATACAAAATTATAACTTTTATCAGAATTAATTATATCAAATTTATTATCATCTTTTAATAACTTCATTTTTCCAAAATCTGTAATAAGTGTATCGCTGACATATTTTCCAACTCTCCATCTGTGGTTTTCAACAAAAATTTTTACTTCATTAACTAAACCGAATTTCATTAAATTATAATAAAAATAAGTGAAATTTTCCGATAAAGGTCCGCCAAACATCTCACTATTATTTAAACCTGAAGGATCTATTTCAGTCCAGGATGGACTATTTATTACATATAATGTTTTCATATTTGTACAATTTTTTTCTTTAGAATTTCAATATTTTTTAAAGCGAACAAAGATCTATTATGATTTTCAATAAAATTACAATTTTTTTTTGTTATATATTTAAACATGTGACTCAAATAATTTTTTTTACTTAAAAAGTTTAATTTATTAATTATATGAATTTTTTTTTTTGACGATAAATCATAAAAAAAAATGAAATTTTTTTTATTACATTTAATTTCAAAATGTAATTTTGTTTTGGAAAAAAAAAAGTTGTGAAATGAGTATTTTTTTTTTTGAAAAAAAAAATACAATAAATAGAAATCGTGATAAACGAGTTTTTCCGGTATTAATTTTAAAGGAATATTAGATTTTTTTTTTCTAATAATAGTATTTGTATTTAAAACTTTAATTTTTTTTTTCTTAAAAATCTCAATATCACTTATGTAGAGTTTAACATTATTTTTGATAGATAAATTAATAAGCTTTTTTGCATTATTTAATGAAAGTGAGATTGGTTTTTCACAAAAAACATTAATCTTTTTTTTTAAAAAAAAATTTACAAATTTATAATGGGTTCTCTCTGGTGTTATGACAAACGCCCAATTTATATCATTATAGTCTATTGTTTTATAATTATCCTTACTCTTAATGATTTTAACAACTTTAAAATTTTTTTTTAATGATGGATAAATTCTTTTACCCCAATTGCCATAACCAATCAAAACACAAGTTTCTTTCATATGATTTTTGAGATTTCTTCTGCTGTTTCAAAACAGTTTACCCATTTACCAGAGAATATTTTAAATAAATTTTTACTATTTTCTACTTTCGTAATTCTATCATCTCTTTTATTTTTTTTGGTACATCTAATTACATAAAAAGACCCAAAATATTCAATATCATTAAGATTTTTGAAATATAAATTCATGTGATCTTTAATATTATTAAAATAAGAATTTTTTTTGTCTTTAATAAGATAACCATTAATTAAATTGTTATATTGATTGCTAAATTTATATCTCTCTGAGGTGGAGTTGGCTCTTACAGATTTTCTTACATTTCCAAGTATTGAAAATCCTTTGTGAATATATGGATCAATACACATAAATGGGCCATCTATTATTACGGCACTAAAATTTTGGTAGTGCCGGGGTACTTTAACAACAATTTTTTCAACCAACTGAAAATAATATTTATTTTTTTTAAAATTTAAATTTCTTAAATTATGATTATTTTTATCGTAAGTAGCCAATATTACAATATCATGATCATCTAAAAATTTCTTATTTAATTCTATTTTTCTTTTACATTTAAGATTAATTTTGAGTTTATTAATTATATTTTTTGTTTTCTTTCTTACGTCTGAAATATTAATAATTTTTTCATTTACCAAAATTGTATTAGTTAAATTTTCATAACGAAAAAGGTCATTTTTTTTTATTTTATAAGGTAAATTATTACGATCTAAAATCGATATATACTTATCAAAAGATGTCATGGAGTTTTCTTTTGAAATGCCATAATAATTTTTACTTTTAATAAAACAATCTCCGTAATATTTTTTAAAATTTTCATAGCTATTTAAACACTCTTGTATAGTTTTAGTTGATCTTGGATAATGATAACCTAGATGACATCTAAATTGATTCTTGCCACTGGCTCCAAGTAAAATATCATTTTTTTCTTCGTAGATAGTAATGTTGCTTTTTTTAAACTTTTCTTTAATTTTAATTGCAGATGCGCACCCAAATAAACCTGCTCCTATAATACCTATTTTCAATTTTATAACCTTTGTAATTTTTTTTTTAAAAATTTATATAATGGGATTTTTGGCCATCTTCTTTCTTCAACAAATTTTTCCCTATTTGAAATTAATTTTTTAAAAAGTTCGTAATAATCTGAACAAGTTTTATCAGAATTAATTTTATAGAGTGGCATTTTATTTTTATAAATTTCGTATTTTAAAATCAATTCTTGAATTTTTTCAAATAAGTTTTCTTTTTTATACTCTAACCCGTAACCTTCACAGTACTCTTTCATGCAACCACTGTTCAAATATAAAACTGGTAATCCGCAATTTATAGCTTCATTTTGATGATTTCCACCAGGTTCATTTCTTGAACCAGTGATATATGCATCGTTTTTTCTTATTTCATCAGCTAATTCTATCCCACACAAAGGTTCGACGTAATTGATATTAGAAAAAAAATTTTTTTCTGGCAAATTTCCAATAAATGTAAAATCTATTTTATTTTTAAAGTTAATATCTTCAGCAATTTTATTATCAATTAATTTATATATATCAAATCCTTTATTGAAATGATTGCTCCAATGGTGCGTAACAATTTTAAATTTTCCCTTTGTTTCATTTTTATGTTTCTTATCAAAAAAAATTTTTTTATTTGCCCCATTATATATTACTGTACAATTTTTAAATTGTTTTAAATTTGAAAATAATTTTAGTAACCATGTGCTTATAAAAATGGTAAAATCAGAAAAATTATTTGCAAATAATAAACTATCATTAACACCCTTGGTCGATTTTCTTTCATCACATTCATTGATTCTATGAACAACTAAAGCTTTCGGGTTAATTTTCTTTATATAGTTATAAATATCAAAATGATCAAAAGATGCTGATTGACTCTTGGGTCTAGGGTCAGTCAATAAAATAATATCTAAATTTTTTTCTTTTAGATCAAAAAAAACTTCACAATTTTTTTTTTTTAAAAAATCAGCTAGATTGCTTACAAAATTATTTCCACCACCCCATGGACCCTTTTTAATATTTGAACCTATAGCTAATTTCATATCCCTTAAATTGCAAGAAAATTTAAAATGTTTATTGTTTCAACATACTCATAAATTAATTAGTATCAAATTTAAAGTAAAATATTAAAAATTAAGTTTTAAAAATGATAAAAACAAAAAGATTTCAAATTAAAAAAATCAATATCTCAAACGTTAATTTGAACTATTTTTCATGGTTTAAAGATCCATACGTAAAGAAATTTATATTATACAAACCAATTGATCTAACAGATCTGAAAAAAAATGTAGAAAAAAAAATTAAAAAAAAAAATAGTTATTTTTTTGGAATATTTAATAAAAATAAACACATTGGTAATATCTTTTTTGACAATGTTAACAAAATAAAAAAAGAAGCAAATATTGGGATTTTAATCGGTGAAAAAAAGTTTAGAGGTCAAGGTGTTGGTTATGAAGCGACTAAAAAAGTAATTGAATGGATACATTTAAAAAAAAAAATTAACAAAATATATTTAGGTGTTAATAAAAAAAATTTAAGAGCAATTGAATTATACAAAAAATTAAATTTCATAATTTTTAAAGAAAATAAAATCAATTATTACATGTTATTAGATTTAAGTTTATATCCGAAAATTGTACTTGGGACAGCGCAATTTACAAATTATTACGGAATAACAAATTTTAGAAATGAAAAGGTTGAAACTTCAGAAATAAAGAAAATTTTTAATTATTGTAAAAAAAAGAAAATTTTTGAGATAGACACTTCATGTTCTTATCCTGTAAATCTCAAACATTTGCCTAAAATTAAAAATAATTTGTGGAAAATAAATACTAAAATATCATTAAATAAAAATTATAAAAATTTAAAATATCTTAAAAAATTTTTAATAAAAAATTTTATCAAAAAAAGTATTTCTTATATTAATATTTTATACATACACAAAGATGTGAAATTGACAGATAAAAATTTTGTTAAAATTTATAATAATCTTAAAGTTTTAAAAAAAAATAATTTAATTAAAAAAATAGGCATTTCGATTTACGATTTTAATCTTGTAAGAAAAATAATAAATAAATATAAAATCGATGCATTGCAAGTACCATATAATGTCATTGATAGAAGATTTGAAAATTTTGAAAAAATATTTAACAAAAAAAAAATAGAAATTTATGCTCGATCAGTGTTTCTACAAGGCGTATTAGTTACTAATAAGAAAATAAAAAAGTTTGATGAAATTCAAAAAAAGATCGATAAACAGAGCAAAAAAAATAAAGTATCTAAAATTAATTATTGTATAAATTTTGTATATAAAAATAACTCAATTAAAAAAATTATTTTAGGTTTTCAAAATTTTAACGAAATTTATGAAGTTTTAAAAAAATTTAAATACTCGAAAATATCCTATAATAATAATTTACGAGTAATAAATAAAAAAATTATTGATCCAAGAACTTGGTAAAACTTATAATTTATTTACTTTGGTAACAACAGCAATATAACTTCTTCGTTTTGGATGAGCATTTTTTCTAGCGTCAACATTTTTATAAATAAGTTTATAATCTATAATTTTTTCAGCTTTTAAAATTTTAAGTGACTCGATCGTTGCATTATAATTTATCAGGGATATATCATCGCAAAGAATAAAGCCTTCAGTATTAATTAATTTTAAAGAATTTAAAATATCAAAACAAACTATTGGACAATAATGAGCTCCATCTACCCATATTAAATCAAATTTATTTTTAAAATACATCAGATGAACTGAATTTTTTTTAACCATTTCAATGTTTTTTGACTTATTTAAAATTTCATTTCTTCTTTTAATAAATAAATTTTTTAGATCCGTTGTATCCCTTTTGTATGACGAGGAAAAAATTTGATCATTATCAGGTAAATCCAAAGTATAAATTTTGCATTTTGCAAATAACTGCGAGAGCAAAAAAGCATTTTTGCCATTATATGTTCCTATTTCTAAAATATTTTTAAATTTATCTTGATACTTTAAAGATAGACTTGAAAAAAAAATTGAATGCTCTGAATGTGGTAATTCATTGTCAGGTTTTAGAAATTCATATTTATTTTTTAAATTATCGAAAAAATTTATACCGCTTTTATAATCTAAAGAAATTTCATTAAATATTTTAGATTGTTTTTCTTTAAACTTTTCGGCATCATAATTTATTTCATAAAAAATGAAGTTAAAAAAAACTTTTAACTTAAAAAAAATTTTTTCAGGAATTAAGTGTGGTTTTTTAAGATTTTTAATGATTTTTAAATAAATTTTACTTTTCATATATAATTTTTTTTAAACTATTTAAATTTAAAAATTCGGTGTTATTTTTACTGTTATATGAAAAATCCTCTTTAACTTTTTTTAATTTCGGAAACTTTCTTTTAAACTTTGTTACAAGCTCTTTATCGTTAGAGGGTAAAATTAAGTAAAATTTTCCTATATCATAAGTATTTGATGAGTCACTTTTAGTAATCATTTCTTCGTGTAATTTTTCGCCTGGTCTAATTCCAGATGTAATAATTTTTCTATTAGGGTTTACCGCATTAAAGAGATCTAAAATTTTATAACTAGATATTTTGGGTATTATAATTTCACCTCCTAAATTATTTGAAATACTCCAAAGACAAAAATTTACGCATTCTTTTTGGGTTAGACTAAATCTTGTCATTTTTTTATCTGTTAGCTCAAAATTTTTATTTTTGATATTTAAATTTTTAAGTTTTGGAATAATTGAACCTCTGCTTGCTATAACATTTCCATACCTCAAAATTGAAAATTTGATATTTTTAAAACCTTTCAAGTTATTGGCAGCAATAAACAATTTATCTGAACATAGTTTAGTTGCTCCATATAAATTTATCGGAGCTGCAGCTTTGTCGGTTGATAAGGCTATCACATTTTTTACTTTTGTTTCTAAACAAGCTTCAATAAGATTATTTGCTCCGGTAATATTTGTCTTAATATATTCTGTTGGATTAAATTCAGCCCTAGGCACCTGCTTAAGTGCTGCAGCGTGTATTACTATTTCAATTTGATCTAGTGCCAGTTTTAGCCTTTCTTTGTCTCTAATATCTCCTAAATAAAATCTAATAAATGGAAATTTTTTTGCAGGATATATCTCTGAAAGTTCTGACTGTTTAAACTCATCTCTACTTAAAATTACCAGCCTTTTAATTTTCTTATATTTTTTTAAAATTTGTTTTAAGAATATTCTCCCAAAAGTACCCGTGCCACCAGTGATTAAAATTGACTTATTATTGAGCATTTTTAATTTTGTTTTATCTTATAAAGATTATTAAAAACTTTAAAAGCATTAAATTCATTTTTAACTCCAAGAAATTTTTTTTTATATTTATCTAATTGCTCTATATTTATTTTTGTATCAAATTCAAATTTTTTATTATTCATTTTTTTTATAAAACCCTTAACAGACATGTTTTGGGTTAATCCTTGAAAATTATACATTGAGCCTTTTCTAAAATCATAAAAAAAAAGTTCTGATTTATCCTTTAATAAAAAACTTGCTGTATTGATGTTAATATATTTTTTTTTATTAAAAACCACTTCATAAACTGCAGATGTAGAGTTTCCAATAACTAAAAAACTTTTATTTATTAATTGTTGAATTATATTTGGTTTTTGAACTTTATGATCATCCACAATATGTAGGTTTGAATATTGATCATAGCATTTGCTTAATAAACTTTTTTTTCTTGATTTAATTATTAAGTTATATTTTTTGATTTGACAAAAATCAAACAAAGCTTTTAAAATATCCTCTTCACGTTTTTTTTTTATATAAATATTTCTTGAGAATTTAAAAGAAAAAATGGAAAAATATATAAATAATTTTTTAAAAAAAGTTTGTATATATTTTCTTATAATGCTTTTATCCCTGTAAAAATTAATTACATTATATAATTTGTATGCGTGTAGATTGCTATTTAACCTAAAGTTTTTAGGTATTTCGCTTACTTCACAAGGTAAATATAAGATATTTTTTTTAAACTTTAATTTTTTTTTTATTTTTTTATAAAAAAAATATTTTTTTTCGCTATCTTTATTTAACATAGATAATCCAGCATGTATAACCTTAATTTTATTGCTATCAAAAAATTTGAGAGTTTTTGGTCTAAATTTTTTTAAATACTGATTTCCTATTTTAAATTGATGACTCGATATAGAAAAAAAAATTGGATGGTAAATATAATTTTGCTTTTGACAAATTTTTCCTAATTCGTAAAATAAATCTTGACCTCTCATAAAAATACACCATTTCTTTAAAATTTTTTTTAAAAAAAAATTATTTATTTCAAAATGTTCCCTACTAATTGGATGTAAAGAAAAAAAAAAATCATATTTACTTTGGATTATCATTTCGGTTGCTTTTCTCTTAGTCTTCAAAATAAAATTTTTATTAGAAATATATGGAGATTTATTTCTTGTAGGTTTTTGATAACTTTTGTATTTATTTTCTGGATTTTTAAATTCACTTTGTAATAAAAAAAAATCTATTTGTATTTTTTTTTTTTTGGCATATTCTACAATTTTTGCAAAGTACATATGCTCAATTTGACGGTATATTAAAATTGCGATTTTCACTAAAAATTTCTTAAAATAATTTTATTTTCTAATATGCACCCATCTATTAACGAATTTTCTAAAATATAAATCAGATCTTTATAATCATTCACAATTGGCAAACCATGTAAATTTAGTGATGTATTTAAAAGTGTATATCTACCAGAGAAATCGCCAAAACTTTTGATAATTCTGTAAAAAAACATGTTTTTATCTTTTGATACTATTTGTGGCCTCGAAGATAAATCATAAGGATGAATTGCTGCGGACATTATCTTTTTTCCAACTTCTGATACATCAGCACCTGAAGCCATAAAATAATGATTTTTAAAATTGTTTAATTTTAAATATTTTTTTTGGTAATTATCCAAGATGGCTGGTGCGAATGGCATCCAAAAATCTCTTTTTTTAACTGATAAATTTATTTTTTTAACAATATCAAAATTTTTTGGATCAGCAATTATTGACCTAAAACCTAAGGCTCTCGCACCAAATTCAGAATTTCCATGACATAAAGCAAAAACTTTATCTTTTTCAAGATAATATGACAATTTCTTTAAATTAAGATTTTGAATTTTCCAATTTTTTGATGATGCCCAATTAAGTACTTTCTGTTGATTAAATTTATTGAAATCAAATCCCAAGTTTAAATTATTGATTTTTTTTCGTAAACTATTTCGTCTCATAGTTATTTTTTTTATTTTTTTGTTATTGTTCACATAATGAAAAAAAGGCAACGACAAAACATGTGAATAATCATCCGATGAAGGTGCAACAAAAAAATTTAACCCATGTTTCTTGCAAAGCTCATCAATTTTCTGATTCAGCTTTATATTCATAGCTAAACCTCCAGAAAACATTACTGTGTCTATTTTTTTATACCTTTTTATAAAATACAGAAACCAGCCTAAAATAATTTCTTCAAAATAACTTTGTAAACCACCAGCTATATTATCAAATCTAAATCCTTCTAACAATTTTTTAAAAGTAAAATAATGATCTTTTGGTTTCTTTTTATAAATCCATTTGCCATCAAATTTTTGTAAATACTTTTTAAAAATTAACTTTACTTTACTAGCCTCTTTTTTTTTTGCGTATGGTGCCAATCCCATTAATTTGTATTCATGTTGGTAAGGTTTTAACCCAAGTAAAAGTGTAAGATTTCTAAATAAACGTCCTAAATTCAATTTATTACTTTTAAACAAAAGTTGCATTGAATTTTGATCAGCAAGGTACACATTACTGTTTTCATTATCTCCTAAACTATCTGCTGTAAAAATTAGAGCTTTTTTAAAGTTTATTGGATTTGTAATATAGGCGTAAAGAGCGTGTGAAAAATGATGATTGATAAATTTTACATTCACTTTTTTTCCAAAAAATTCATTTACTAATTTTTTTCTTATTATTTGCGTGTTTTTATTATTTTCACCATTTTTAATCAGCTCATCTACAATAGTCTTCGGAAATGTTTTTTTTACTATTTTTTTTTTAAAAATTTTCAACAATTGAACTTTTTTATTTTTAAAAAGAATTGGATAATAATAATTTTTAGCTTCAGCTAGGTAGTCTTCAATACTAAAACTATTAAATCTTTGTATCAAACTAAACTCCAAACCGGTAACCTGTTCGTTGATTACATAAACATAATCTATGTCTCTTTTTTTTAAATTATTTTGTTTCAATAAATAACCTAAAGTTTTTGTAGGAAACCCAGAATAACCCTTTTTTTTTTCAAATCTTTCTTCCTGACTTGCACCGACTAGTTTTCCATCAATAATTAGTGATGCAGCACACTGCTCACCAATGCTCAAACCTATTATATTCATAACATCAATTCTTCTTTTCTAATTTTAAATTTTTTTATTTGTTCCTCGCTCAAATAAACCCTTCCATAAGAAGATGGTTTACCCCACAAATTATCTTTCCACCAACAACTATCTTTAATAGTCCATACTCTCGGATCACGAAAAGTGTCAGCAATTTCCCAAAAATAATTTTCTTTTTCATTTATATAATTTAACCAATGATATAGATCATCTGAAACAACATGATCATATTTTTTAACCATCTCAATAGCATCCTCTCTTTTCATTAATCCAGATCTTACATCTTTTGATGCATGATCAGAAGCTCTGCCATATCCAAATTTTATAAATTTCATCAAATCGTGAACGCCATTTTCATATCGATCATCAAGGTTAGAAAAGTTTCTATAGGTTCTTTGAAACGGTTTAGATGAAACTTTAAAATTGTAATCTTCTTTAATAAAATTAATATGCTCATTAGGGTTCCACTCAAAAAAATTTCCTAAATATATCCCTCTAAGGTTTAATTTAATAATTTCACTATCTTTAGGATACTTAGCCCAAAGCATATCTTTCTCAGTTAATTTAGTTCCTGTATTTTCATTAATTAAATCGAACCATTCATAACCTCTTAAAGAGTGTTCATGTCGTGTTTTTGCATTAAACTCCACAAAATCACTAGGTTTATACATTCCTGAAATATCCCACGCTATTTCGCCCCAAAAAATAAAAGGGATTTTAAACTTAATTGCTAGAATAATAGGTGACGTCATTATTCCGCAATGAGCATGCCAATTCATGTCACCCATTTTTTCAAAGCAAAGTTTATTAAGTTTTTTCAAAATATTTATACTTGGTCCCCACACTATATGATCAACATCAAAAACTTTTCTCATATTTTCTCTATTTAAATCACCCTCCGGTAAATAATTGTTTCCGTGATAAGTAACGAGTAATGGTTTTAAGTTGTAATCGTTAACAATTTTATGAGTCTGATAATAACTATCTTTTCCTCCACTGACAGGAATAACACAGTCATAATTTGAGCCACTATTTCCAGATCTAATTTCGGAAACAATTTTTTCGAATTCAATCTTTCTATTATCCCAGTCCTCTTTTGTCATTTTCTTAATATTTTCTGAAGCAAGGCAGCTTGAGCAAATATTATTGTCTTGTATTTGTAAATTTACGGCTATTTCTGGATAAACACATTTTTTACAATATTTCATCAATCAATATCGACTAAAATTGGAGGTCTAAAATTAAAATTATGATCGTACAAAAATTTTTTTGTATAGTATACACTTTGATCTTTATATTGAAAAAAATTCGCTGCAGCAACAGCATCAACGTCAGTTTTTTGTACTACATCATAAAAATCTTGATGCTTTCCAGCTCCGCCCATACAAATTACTGGTATTGATGAATTTTCTTGAGTTATTTTAATTAAATCAATATCAAAACCTTGACATAATCCATCTTGATCAATGGAATTTATTAAAATTTCACCAGCACCATAATTTTGGACAGTTTCTAAAAATTCTAAAAAATTATAGTTAGACTTTTTTTTCCCCTTTGAGTGGTACATTATATATTTTTGTAATTCTTTTTTTACATCTACCGAAACTACTATACATTGAGATCCAAATTCTTTCGATGCCTCTCTTATAAATTTGATATTTTTGTGAGCCATAGTATTTATTGAAACCTTATCAGCACCGTTTCTTAATAGCTTTTCTATTTGTTTTAAATCTAAAATATTGCCCCCAACTGTTATTGGCATAAATACAAACCTTGATATTTCTTTAAGTATATTTTCTATCGAGCTTTGATTATTAAAATTTGTGTCGTCTCTTTTTAAATCATATTTTTTTTCTTGACTAATATCTAAGAAAATTAACTCATCTGAACCCCATTCGCTAAGCCTTTTTACATTAGCAATTGGACTACCAAGGCTTTGAAACTCTTTGAAATTTCTACTTTGAACTAAGATTCCATTTTTAAGTAAAAGAACTGGAATTAATCTTTTTTTTTTCATAAATATTAATAAAGCTCAATAAAATTATTTATTAAAATTTTACCAAATGTTTGACTTTTTTCAGGATGAAATTGAACACCAAAAATATTATTTTTTTTGATAATGGATACAATATCACCATTTTTTTCGTAACTAGATGTCGCTAAAATATTATCTTTATCATCTGGTATAAAAGTATAACTATGTAAGAAATAAAAGTCAGGTTCATCACTCAAATTTTTAAATATATTTTCTTTTTTTTTTATACTAATACTATTCCATCCTACATGTGGCAAACGCTTACTTGAGCAATCGATCTTTTTAACATTTCCGGGAATCCAACCTAGACCTTTAGATTTCAAATTTTCTTCACCAAAATCTGACAAAATTTGCATACCAACACAAATTCCCATAACTGGCTTTCCATTTCTAATTTGCTCTTCTAATAATTTAAAACATTCCATATTTTTTAATTTTTTTACTGTAGAGTCATAAGCCCCAACCCCTGGAATTAAAATATGTGAACTTTCTTTAATATCATGTTCGTTTTTTGTTAGAACTGCATCAAATCTTAGATGTTTAATAATATTCAATAAAGACATTTGATTACCTGAACCATAATCAATAATGGCAATTTTTTTCATATATGTGTAATTTATTTAAAAAATTTAATTATTTGGCGAATTTATCTTAAAGGTGTATAGACTTTATTCACTTATCAGTCAAGTTGCTTTAAAGAAGGTGAAATCTAAATGCTAAATTCAGATTATTTTATAATTGGTTCTAATGGTTTGTTAGGTTCAACAATTAAAGATATATTAAAAAAAAAAAATATAAGATTTTTAACTTCAGCTAAAAATAAATCTAACCTTAATATAAATTTAAATGATTTTTCAAAGCTCAAAAAATTTATAGAAAATAACAAATTTAAATATGTAATTAATTGTGCAGCTTATATAAATATTAATGAGTGTGAAAAAAATTATAAAAAAATTAGAAAAATTAATTTTTTATTACCAAAGCTTTTAACAAAACTTTCAATTAAACATTGTTTTAAATTGATACAAATTTCAACTGACCAAGTTTATTTTAATAAGACAAATATTCTTAATAAAGAAAATGACAAAATTTATGGTTTGAATAATTATGCAAAATCAAAAATATTATCTGAAAATGCGACAAAAAAAAACGTAAATAATTTAATTATCAGGACAAATTTTACGGGAAGAAAAAAGACAAAAAATAATATAACTTTTGTTGATTGGTTATATAGTTATCATAAAAATAGGAAAAAAATTATTAACCTTTATGAAGATATGTATTCTTCAACTATTGATGTTAAGAGGTGTGCAAAAATAATTATTAGACTGATTCAAAAAGATTGCTCTGGAGTCTATAATTTAGGATCAAAAAATTCTATTTCAAAAGCAAAATTTGCAAAACATTTTTTTAAAAAGATGAAAACAAACATTAAATTTAATATTTGCAGCTCTGATAAATTATTGGTCAAGAGATGTAAATTTTTGGGTATGAACGTGAAAAAAATTGAAAAAAAGCTCAAAATTAAAATGCCAAGCTACAATATTGTAATAAATGATCTTTGCAAAGAATATAAATAATCATACATATTAAATATGAGCCTATTTAAAAAAAAAACTATAAGTTCAAATAACATTTTTAAAAATTATGCGATATTTAAACCGCAACTCAAAATATTAAAAAAAATAACTATAAATAATAAAAAAAAATCCCAAATTACAATTGGAGCCAATAATACAATAATTAGTGCAAAAATTTTTACTTTTAATAAAGGTAAATTCTCAATAGGAAAATTCTCCTATATTGGAGAGAATTGTCAAATTGATGCATGCAGAGAAGTAAGAATTGGAGATTATTGTATGATATCAAATAATGTAACTATCCAAGACCATAATAGCCACCCTATAAAAAAAAAGATAGAAGAAAACAGCTAATAGATCTACAAAAATTCCCAACAGATGTTTATGATTCTGATATCGAAAAAATTATAATTGGTAATGATGTTTGGATTTGTAGAGACACTATGATATTTAAAGGTGTGAAAATTGGTGATGGATCTATTATTGCTGCAAAAGCGGTTGTAACTAAAAATGTCCCATCTAATTGTATTGTGGCTGGAAACCCTGCAAAAATTGTAAAGAAAATTAAACAATCTTAAATTATTTATGTTTATAAATAACAAACCTTTCTTAATTGCTGAAATCTCTGCAAATCATTGCGGGAACTACAATATTGCAAAGAAACTTATTAAAACTGCAAAAGATAACAAAGCTGACGCAGTCAAACTTCAGACCTTTGAGGCGGATACAATTACATTAAATTCAAATAAAAAATTTTTTAAAATTCAAGGTACAATTTGGCACGGATATAACCTCTGGAAATTATATGATGAGGCTCATACTCCTAAAATTTGGCACAAAAAATTGTTTGATTATGCCAAAAAAATTAAAATAAAAATTTTTAGTACGGCTTATGACGATACCGCTGTTGATTTTTTAGAAAAATTAAAGTGTCCTGCCTATAAAATTGCCTCATTCGAAATGACAGATGTAAATCTATTGGAAAAGATTGCAAAAACAAAAAAACCGATGATTATATCAACGGGTATGGCAAATCTTAATGAAATTGATCGAGCAGTTTTTACTGTAAGAAAATTTGGCTGTAGGGACCTCACATTACTATATTGTGTTAGTAAATATCCTAGTGATGTTAAAGATTTTAATATGAATAATATCAATATATTAAAACAAAGATATAAGTGCAGAATAGGTTTTTCAGATCATTCAAAAGATAATAGAGTTGCTATTGCCGCTGTTGCTGCTGGAGCTGAGGTTGTTGAAAAACATATAGCTTTAGAAAATCAAAAAAAAGGTCTAGATATTAAATTTTCAATTAAAGGAAAGGAAATAAAAAAGTTTAAAGAAGATATTACTTTTTCTTATAATCTTTCTTCACATTCCAAATTTTTTAGAACTAAAGAGGAATTAAAAAATAAAGTATTCAGAAGATCAGTTTTTGCAGTCAGTGATATAAAAAAAGGAGAAAAGCTTACCACTAAAAATATTAAAAGGATAAGGCCAGGCCATGGACTAGATCCTTATTACTATAAAAAAATCCTGGGAAAAAAAACCCCTTTTCATATCTCAAAAGGTGATCCATTAAATAATAAATTATTGAAAATCTTGAAAATAAAAAAAATCAATTCTTAAAAATGAAAAATATAGGACTAATTTTTGATACCGGTGATAATACCGGTGCAGGTCATTTCTGGAGATGTTTTAATTTAGCGTTATTAATTAAAAAAAAAAATAGGAATTTTTTTTTTATTTCAAAAAAATTAAATAGTTTCTATAAAAAATTATTAAAAAAACATAAATTCAATTATGTTATCATAAAGAATTATAATCTAATAACTGAATTACAAAAAATAATTTATAAATTTAAATTAAAAATTTTAATTACTGATTTATATATTTTAAAAACCGAAAATAAAAAAAAGTTAAGAAAAAATTTAGAAAAATTAATAGTTATTGATGATTTTTACAAAAAGAAACATTGTGCTGATGCATTAATAAATAATAACTCAATGGACAAGTTTCAAAAAAAAGTAATCAAAAAACTAAATCCGAATACTAAATTATTTCTTGGAAAAAATTATTTTATTTGTAGCAAAGAGTTAAAAATTCGTAAAAAAGAAAGTGAAAAAAATACTAATATTTTTGTTTTTTTTGGCTCATCAGATCCAACAAATGAGACAGGAAAATTTTTAGAGGCTAGTAAAACATTGAATAAGATAAAATTTAAACTTCTGATTGGTAATTTGAATAAAAATTATAGTAAAATAAAAAAAATATGCAGAACTAGAAGTAATATTAAATTAATTTATAATCTAGATAATAATAAAGTTATTAATATTATGCGAGGTTGCAAATTTGCTATTGGTTCAGCAGGTATAAATTTAACAGAGCGTCTATACTTAAGAATCCCCTCAATAACAATTTGTACAGCGATAAATCAAAAAGCACCACTAATGAACCTAAAGAAGAAAAAATTAGTTTACCATTTAGGGTATCATAATAGAGTTTCATCAAAAAATATCCTTAATAGTATTAAACTTTTGAATAATAATAGAAATTTATTGTATAAAATAAAATCAAAAATTAAAAAAGAATATATTATTGAAAATACTAGTAAAAATATAAAAAATAAAATTAATATTTTAATTAATTGATTGATAACTTAATGAAAAATAACATCGTTCTAATAATTCAAGCACGGCTAAACTCGATTAGATTTCCAGAAAAAATATTGAAAAAAATTGACAATAAATCAGTAATTGAGTTACTTATTAATAGAGTAAAAAGAGCAAAGACAGTAGACAAATATGTTCTAGCAATAGCTAGAGATAAAAAAAATTTTCAAATTAAAAAAAAATTAAAAAATAAAATTAGTATTTTTGAAGGATCAGAAACAAATGTTTTGGACAGATACTATAAAGCTGCAAACAAATATAAGGCTAATATTGTTATAAGAGTCTGTGGGGATTGCCCGTTTGTAGATCCGACTTTAATTGATGATATGGTATCTTTATTTAAAAAGAGTAATTACGACTATTTATCTAATATTATAAAACCGACATTTCCAGACGGCTTGGATATTGAAATTTTCACCTTTCCCACACTAAAATATGCATGGAGACAAGCAAAAAATATGAGTGATAAAGAACATGTTACATCTTTTATTTTAAGAAATAAAAAATTTAAAAAATTTAATTACAAATTTAAAAAAAATATTTCAAATTTAAGACTTACAATTGACAATCCTGAAGATTTAAAAAATATCAATTTAATTTATAATAAATTAAAAAATAAATTAAAGTTTAATATAAATGATATTTATAAGTTATATTTAAAAAATAAAAAATTGTTTTTATTTAAAAATTCACCTAAAAGAAATGAAGGTAGCAAAATGAACGCTGGTCAAAAATATTGGTCTCGAGCAAAGAGATTAATTCCTGGAGGTAATATGCTGCTCTCTAAAAGACCAGAAATGTTTGCTCCAAATTTATGGCCGCCATATTATAATAAAGCTAAAGGTTGTTATATCTGGGATATTGATAATAAAAGATATTTGGATATGTCTTTAATGGGTGTTGGAACGAATATATTAGGATATAGTAATAATTTAATAAATAAAACTGTCATTAAATCTATAAACCAAAGCACAATGTCTACATTAAATTGTTACGAAGAAATATTATTAAGTGAGAAATTAATTAGTATGCACCCACATTTTGACATGATCAAATATGCAAAAACAGGCGGGGAAGCAAACGCAATTGCGATAAGAATAGCTCGCGCTGCTTCAGAAAGAGATAAAATAGCAATATGTGGTTACCATGGATGGCATGATTGGTATTTATCTGCAAACATGAATAGAAATAATAAAGATGGAGTTCTGAAAGATCACTTACTACCGGGACTTTCAACTAAAGGGGTTCCATCAGGTCTAAAAAATACTGTTTTTCCTTTTAAATTTAATGATTATGATGAATTAGAAAGAATTTGTGACAATCATAAAATTGGCGTTATTAAAATGGAGATATTTCGTAATTATCCCCCTAAGAAAAACTTTTTAAAAAAAATTCGAAATTTAGCATCTAAAAAAAATATTGTACTAATCTTTGACGAGTGCACTAGTGGTTTCAGAGAAACTTTTGGAGGATTGCATTTAAAATATGGAGTCTTGCCAGATATATGTATTTTGGGTAAAGCTTTGGGCAATGGTTTTCCGATAACTGCTGTTTTAGGAAAGAAAGAAATTATGGAGAATGCACAAACTAGTTTTATCAGTAGTACATTTTGGACTGACAGGACCGGCTATGTTGCCGCATTAAAAACTTTGGAGATAATGGAAAAGACAAAATCTTGGTCAATAATCTCCAAAAAAGGTAAGGTAATTAAGAATAAAATTCATAACATATGTAAAGATATCAATCTTGATGTTGAAATCACAGGTTTGGATGCATGTCCTATTTACACACTTAATATTGATAAAAAAGAAAACTGGTTAAAATATAAAACATTTATTACACAAGAATTATTAAAAAATAAAATATTAGGATCAAACGTTACTTACGTATCAACATCTCATTTAGATAATAAAATAAATTACTATTTAGAAAAATTAAATAATATTTTAAACAAAATAAATAAAATTAGAAACAACCAAGTAGATATAGATAATTTTTTAGAGCAAGGGGTTTGTCATTCTGGCTTTAAAAGATTAAATTAAAGTTATAAATTTTTCAATTTTTATCTAATTAATAAAAAATAAATAAATACTTTTTTATTGAAAAATATAATTTTTGAAAAAATTCCTAACTTTAATGACGTCATTTTTTTTAACATCATATGCACTCGGTAAAGATATTGATGTTTCAAATAATTTTTTTGATATTGGAAATTGATCATTCTTTCTTAGGTATTTTTTAAAAGGTTTCATAAAATTCATTGGGTAAAATATTGGCCTTGTTTCTATTCCCCTGGAATTCATTTTGAACAAAATTTTTTCTCTATATTTTTTTAGATTGCTATTAATTTTAATAGTATACAACCAGAAAGAATTAATGACGTTTTTATCTTCAAATGGAAGTGATATAAAATCTATTTTTGACAACTCTTTTCGATAATTATTGACTAAAATATTCTTTTGTTTCACGAACCAATTAATTCTTTCTAATTGGGCACAGCCTACTGCTGCTTGAATATTAGTCATTCTAAAATTAAATCCAACTTGTTCGTGCCAATATTTTTTCTGTTTAGACATGCCATGATCTCTAAGAATTTCTGCTTTATCTCTTAATTTTTTTGAATTAAAACAAATCATACCCCCTTCACCTGTCGTAATTAGTTTGTTTCCAAAAAAACTAAATGTTGCTACGTCACCAAAATTTCCAACATGTTTTTTGTTGTAAAAAGAACTTATTGCTTCAGCACAATCCTCTATAATCTTCAAATTGTACTTATTTGCAATTTTTAAAATTTTTTTCATATTTGCTGGGTGTCCATACAAATGAACCACTATTATTGCCTTTGTTCGTTTAGATATTTTTTTTTCAATTAAATTTTCATCAATACAAAAAGTTTTTTCATTTACATCCACAAAAACTGGCTTTGCTGCTGCATGAATAATTGCATTAACTGGGGAAGCGAATGTCAAATTTGGAACTATTACTTCGTCATTTAATCCAATATCTAATGTATTAAGTGCAAGCTGCAATGCTACTGTTCCATTTGAAACAGCCAGCGAATGCTTAATTTTAGTATACTTAGAAAATTTTTTTTCAAATAATCTTACATATTTACCAGTTGATGAAATCCAGCCTGTGTTAACACAATTTGTAAGATATTTTAATTCATTTCCAAAAAGATTTGGTTTTGCTAAAGAGATTTTTCTATCATCTTCAATAAATGAAACTAATTTTTTTTTGTTATTTACTAAAGGTAATATTTTTATAGCCTGATTGAAATATTTGATAACTTTCTTTTCTTCACGTTTAATATTTAAATAAACAACCTTTTCTTTTATTATTTCTGAAACTTTTGAATTAAGTTTATATCCATTTAACAAAGCTCTACTAATATCCCCATCAGAAATTACACCTTTTAAGATATCATTTTTATCAACTACGAAACATACCCCCTTTTGATTACTATTAATTTTTATTAGGGCATCTTTTAAATTGGATTGGATTTTAACTTTTAATTTTTTTATATTCATTATTTAATATATTTTTTTTTCAACAATTTTTACCAATTTATTGTATTTATTTATACTACAATTATAAACTTCAATGGTAAAAAAATTCGCATTTAAATTCATATTTTTCCAAAACCAAGATGTTGAGGTAAACTCTTTGTTACTATCTCTCTTTCCATCGTTATCACTAAGGTGATACCCTTTCACATATTTTTTGACTCTTTTATGCGCATCCTGTAGATCAAATCCAAGTGTTTTACTCGAAACTTTTAAATGCCCAGTATCAAGCAATAAACCTAAATTTTCTTTATAATTTTTAAAACTTTTAAAAAAATCCTCTATTTCTTTTGGCTCTGTTAATAAAAAAGGATTAATGCCAAATTCGTTTAAGTTTTTTTTAGATAAGACATTATTTTCAACTAATAATTTTATTTTATTCTTTTTTGCTATTTTTAATAACCTTGAAAGCCTATTTTTAAATAATTTTAGAGCAACTTCTTTCTTAATAATTTTTTTTTTTTTAATTTTCATACCAAGCTCAAAAGGCAAAGGGTCAATTAGGTAACCGGCATGAAAACTGTAAAATTTACTACCTATAATTTTTGAATAAATGATATTTCTTTCAATAAATTTGTAACTTCTAATTGCAATATTTGCATTCGTAGAAGATAAATTTAATACAAAAGATTGTTTGGGTGGTGGAAAATAATTATGAAATTGAAAATTTTTTTTTAAATTTTTCATTTTTTTTATAAATTTTAAATCATTTAAACCACCCGAAAATTCAATATGAGATATGCCTTGATTTTGCATTTCATTGTAAACCTCAATACCTTTTTTATTAGGGAAGCCCCCAGTAGAAATAAAAATCATTTTAAATTTTTTAATTGATTAACTGATGTTATTTCAAGATTTTTTTTGTCTTTTTTTAGACATGCTCCTTTATATGGTGGAAAATACATGGATCTTATTAACCGATCCACCTTATCTAGTGACCACTTGATATTTATAAAGCCGTTATTTGGAAAAACTCGAGGATAGTAGTTTTTTTTTTTTAAATCTTGTTTGAAACCTTTGTAACCATTGTTAAAAATTAAGTCAAAAAGATTAACTAAATTATTTAAACTTAATAATAACAATTTGTGAAAAACTGAATGAGCTGTATCATTTTTACCAATATTTAATTTTTTTTGTAAAATAATATTTCCTGAATTAGACTTTTTAGTCATAAAATGAAAACTTATTCCAGTTTGATTTTCACCATTGAAAATAGCCCATGCATTTGAAAAATGTCCTGAATATTTTGGAAGAAGTGAAGGATGTAAATTAATTGATTTATACTTTGGAATTCTTAAAAGGTCAAAATTAATTTTTTTTCTAAAATGAAAACTTAAAAGTAGATCAGGTTTAAAACTTTTAAACTTTCGCTTTATTACTTTTTTTATTTCATTATCCGTAACAAATTTAACTTTTAAATGCTTCACAAAATCTAAAAATCTTTGATTTTTTTCTTTCTCATAGTGTGTATAAATTAATAAATTTTTAATATTAAATCCTATCTTAAATATATTTTGCAAAAGAGCAGTTCCTGCATCCCCATAAGTAGCTAAAATTAATTTTTTATTTTTTATTCGGTTCATTTCAAAACTTTTGATGACTTTCCTAGCTGGAGCGCCCACATAGGTACCTGGGCAAATAATATTTTCAGTTACGATAGATCCAGCGCCTATAGTGCAGTCATCACAAATTTCTACTCTATGCAAAACCTTTGTTCCTAATCCCAAGAAAACTCTTTTGCCTATTTTCGCTCTTCCTCCTATAATTGTTTTTGGACCTATATGAGAGTGATCCTTAATAATTGTTTCGTGCTCTATTATTGCTTCAGAATTAATAATGTTATTATTTCCAATTTTAACATCTGTTCCTATAAAAGCACCTCTGTTTATAAAATTTGCTTTACCCATCTTTACAAAATTTGAAATTTTAGATTTTTTTGAGATTAAATTCTTTAAATTATATTTGCTTTTGAGTGAATTATATATTGTTTCTCTTTTACAATTATTGCCTATTGCCAAGAAAGGTAATGTTTTTTTTTTTAATTTTGATATTCCACCCTGTATTTTAACACCTAAAATTAATTCTTTAGTTTTTTTTTTAAAATCCAAATCATAAATACTAAGATTTTTTTTTTTAAATTTTTCTAATAATACTTCTAATAATGGCCTACAGTGTCCTCCTGAACCAATTATACTGATTTTATCTTTTAACATCCGTAAACTTTAAATGTTCATATTTTTTAACACTCTTTTTTAATTTTTTTCCGATGAAAAAATTAATTTTGTTTCCAAGAATTTTATTTCCAGGACGTATACTAGTAATATCTTTATCAGTTAAAATTTGATTTATTTTTAGATTTTTTTTGTAAATCAGGCTTTTTCTAGAAACATTTCTCATAGAGAGTTCTTCTCTTTGAATTTTTCGACTTAAAGATCCTAAAGCTTTTTCAGCTCTTTTAATATCTTTCACCAAACTTGAGAACTCTTTAGGTGTGCTTGATGCTAAATGATCAGGACCTTTCATTTTTTTATCTAAAGTAAAGTGTTTTTCAATAATTTTGGCTCCATATCCGATTGCGATTATTGCTGAAATATTTCCAATACTATGATCACTAAATCCAACTTTACATTTAAATTTTTTTTGTAAAGTTAAAATATTTTTTAAGTTTAAAGATTCATCAGAACAAGGATAATTAGAAACACAGTGTAATATACTAAATTTATTATTTTTTTTTGTTTTATATATATTTATAGTTTGAGTGATTTCATCAATCGTAGACATTCCAGTTGAAATTATCACTTCCTTGTTTTTTTTGGCTAAATAATTATGCATTTGATGATCAACTATATCAGCAGATGCTATTTTAAATTTCTTTACCCCAATTTTGGAGAGGAATTTCGCACTTTCTAAATCGTACGGAGTTGAAATAAATTCTATATTATTCATCACACAAATTTTTTGAATTAGTAAATGATTTTTTTTACTTAATTCTAACTTTTTTAACATTGAGTGATGGGTTTCTTTTATGTGACCATTTCTTTTTTGATAAGAAACTTTGGGAGTATTTTTTAATGCCAAAGTATCAGCTTTAAATGTTTGGAACTTTACTGCATCAGCACCAGCTTGCTTGGCCGCCAAAATCAATTTTCTTGCTAATTTCATATTGTTATTATGGTTAACACCTATTTCAGCAATGATAAAACAGCTATGACTATTTTTCATAATTTTTAGAAATGATTTTTGCTAGTTCGTAATCAATATTTGTATCAATATCAATTGATTTAATTCTACTCATTTTATATACATTCATTTTTTTTGAGTAGAAATTTTTCTTTTTCAATAAATTTTTTACTAATGATATATATATTGCCCCATTAGGTCTCATGTAATTATTGAAATCTTGTGATCTTGTCTTATTTTTTAGTAATGGAGAATTAGGTATTGGAGAAAAATTTTTACCATTCTTTATTAATGCAAATTCTGGTGGAAATTCATAATTTGTAACACTTACAGTAGTATTATAATTTTTTTTAAAAATTTTAAATGCTTTTTTGATATCTGTAGACTCTCTAAAAGGACAGGTTGGAAGAAATAAAGAAACAGATAAATAGTTTTTATAATCTCTAATTACATCCAAGACAACTGATACTGCCTTAGTATTATCTTTGGCTAAACTTTTTTTTCTCTTAATAAATTTAATTTCTCTAAATTTATTTTTTAATTTAAAAATTTTAGGATCATCGGTACTTAAAATAATTTTATTAAAAATTTTTGATTTAATTACAGAGTTGATGGCACGCATAATAAGTGAGACACCTCTAATTTTTAAATTATTTTTATCTCTTAGTCTTTTAGAGTTCTTTCTAGCAATAATTATTGCGATATTTTTCAAAATATTTGCCTCTTGGAAAAATATTTTTTTCCCAGGTATTTTTTCGAGTTATTTCTTAACTTTTCCATAAATAATTTTATAGTTTTATTTTTTTTATTACTCAAAGCTTTCATTGGTAACCTTTCATCTCGTTGCATAATACCACAGTCTTCCAAACATGATTTTATAAACAAATGCCAGCCGTATTTTTTTACTTCATTAAAAAAAGGTGTTTCAATTTTGTTTTCTAAATTTTTAATAAAATTTTTATCATTAAATTTTAATGCTTGAAGGAAATCAAAGGCCAAGGCCGGATCTAATAATTCAATTCCTACCAACCAGGCTTGACATCCAAGACTCTTAAAGTTTTTCCAAACTGACATACCGCCACCTGATCTGATTATTGCAACATCTTTTTTTATTTCTTTAATTAATTTTTTTGTAAAATTTATTTCCTTGGCGTCTTCTTTAATGGCAACAAAGTTTTTAAGCTTACAAATTTTTTTTGTTAGTGAAATTGAATAGTTTAACACTGGTGGTTCACCACCAAATCCACTCATCATTTTTTGCAAGTGTAATAAAAGCGGTATTTTAGTTTTATTATTTATATATTTAAAATGTGAATAAAGCTGATCATCGTTATAGTATTTTTCTCCAAAAATTACACTAAACATATCTATGGGATATTTGCTTAGTTTATTTATTCTGGAAATTGTTTCTTTGGCAGAGCCTTCAAATTTCTCAGCACCTATAAAAATAGTATTTTTGTATTTTTTTTTTAAAAAATTAGCAGTTCTAAAATTTAGGACATGTGTTTCTTTTTCGTCTAATACGCCAAGTCTACTATTATACAACATAAGATAAAATATCCTGGCACCTTGAGAATAATAAAAGTCAATGCATTTAAAGTACGATTTATAATCAATTTTTGCACTGGACGTAAAAGGAGTAATTAACGAAAAAACTGGACCTGAAATCTCGATATTTTTTATTTTCATAATCAAATCTGCATAACACTGCTATTTAAAATTTATGTATTTTATATACCTAAAGACATCTATAACATTCTAGATATGAAGAAAAGCATAATGTATTTGAGTTATAATACTAAATATGGGTCAGAAAAGAACGATTTATATTTTTTTAACTTTTTAAAAAGAAAACTATACATAGATCTTTTTTTACTTAGTGATAATTTTATGGCAGGTTATTATTCGTATGATAAAAAATTTAAAAACGATAACGAATTTTCTCAAAATAACATTTATTGGTTAAATTCTAAATCTGAAATTTTTTTAAAAATACTAAAGTATGACATAATACTTATTTCAGGATTAGACGGGGCATCAGAATTTTCTAAATTTTGTAAAAAGTTTAACAAAAAAGTCATTGTACTAGACTCGTTTTTCAATCAAGATTTTTCAAAAAATTTACATGCTGATTTAATCTTATTCAAAGGTAATTATTCTTTAAAAACTTTCAAAAGACAATCTCGTCAAAAAAAAATAATTTATAAAATTTGTGGTTGTATACAGTCAGTCTTTATAAAAAAAAATTCAATTTCAAGAAAAAATTTTCTTAAAAAATATCACCTCAATAATAGAGAGTGTGTTACTCTATTTCCACATGGTCCACAATATTTAGATGATGATTTTTACATAGAAACTCTTAAACAAATTATTAAAGTATTATCTAAGAGAAAAATTAATCTATTAATTAATCCACACCCAACTTTTTTTTTAAAAAAAAAAGCGAAAAGATTTCCACTTGAACTTTTTAAAAAAATCACCACAGGCAAAAATCTTAGAATAATATTTATAAATCCATCAGATATTTACAATTCCATTAATTATTCAAAATTTTCAGTTTCGATAACTTCAAATGTTTTTCAGCAGGTTAATATAATTAAGAAACCAATGATCTTTGTGAATAGACAAAGTTTTTATTTTAAAAATAAGAGTAATTATAATAAAAAAATTAAGTTTAAGGATTATAATCTCTATAAATATAATATAGACAAAAATTTAATAAAAAATGAAAGATATAACCACATGGTTAAATCACAGATAGTTAAGGATCATATGTTTTTTTATGGGACAGATATCGATAGTAAGTCGTTGGATAAAATATTTTCCTTGAAAAAAAAATGTGATCTAAATTCTGAAAAATTTAAAAATCATTTACGGAATATTACAATGTATCAAGATATGAATTGTTATCAAAAAACAAGTGATCTAATTTGCAATTTTTATAAAAAAACAAAGGTAGATAGATCAAAAAAATATAAAATTAATTTTTATAAATACACATTGAAAATACTAGTTTATTTAAAAAAAGTGAAAAATTTAACAAATTTATGAAGCTAATTATAATTTTTTTAAATTTGATTTGCTAATTTACTTTTAAATTTACGCAACTTAAAATTTAAAAATCTTTCACTTTGATGCATAAAATTAAATGTGAATCTCAGTATTTTCCTAGATCTATTTTTTTTAACCTCACCTGCTAAATGAGATACATTGGTATCAAAAGTGATAATCGTACCAGCATTATAAACTTGGGGCTTACAGATCGACTTTTCTCCAAAGGCAAGATCATATTTTTTTATTTCGTCTGTTGCATCTTTTTTCCAGTATGCAGATCTTTTTTCCTCATTTTTTTTTACATCTGAATTTTCTGAAATAGTTAATGGTCCATCATGTTCCGTAACATCATGAAGATATAAAAAAACTTTTAAATACCTGTTTTTATCAATGTGAGGAATGTACGGAAGATCATCCTTAGGATGATTTTCAAGACTGGTAATAAATTTTAAATTTGAAAAATAATAATCAAAATCAATATTCTTATCTAAATAAAATTGTATTAAATTGTAAATTTCTTTGAGATTTTTATTAAGTTTAATTTGTTCACAGGAAATATTAAAAATACTGTTATTGTTATAATTTAAATTTTCACAAACATTGAGAGTTTTTTCACAAAATTCTCTAGTTAAAAAATTTTCTTTTACTAAATATCCGCGATTTTTAAATAAAAGTTTATTTTTAGAGTTACTCATAATTATTTATATAATAATATTTCTTATTATACTAATTATTCATAGGTCAACACTTTTTTTCTAATGTAGAATTAAGAGCACTCCGACGGAAATTGTTTCTAATTTTGCTCTTTGTCAAATATTGCATAACTTGAAATATGCGGTCCAAAATCACCAGATTTAAATATCAATTTATTTTCCTTACAAAATTCTCTTAAAGCCTTGGTATCATCTGCTGTTTTGCTTTCATCGACTGCAATAATTGCTCCTTTTGAAATAAAATTTTTTAATTTATTTAAAGCATATTTTGAAACCTCGTATTTATTTAAATCAATATAAATTAAAGATATTAAAAGCATGCCCTCTCTGAACCCATGATTAGATTTTAGAAATGTGTCCAAAGATAACTTTAGGTCACCTTTGATAAAATTTGTCTCATCCTTTATGCCATTTGAAATCATTAAATCATTTGCAAGATTAAGATCAATCGAAAGAGGGTTCTCTTTTGTATCAAAAAAATCAAATCCAAAATACTTTTTAATTGATGTTAAATTATGATTTTGTATCATTTTACCAAAAATTATAGAATTCCTACAATTGCCAACTCCAAATTCAAATATATGGCCAGGTACTTGTCTTGTATTTTTAAATAATTCATAAATTGATGTAACATAATCTACATTTTTGGAGCTTATAAGGTTCTTTTTATCAAAGATGTTGTTCAAATCAGAACTCATAAAATGAATTAATCTTCTTAGTAAAATTCTAATTTTATTAAGCATATTATTTAAATTATTTTTTTTTTAAATTGGTTATAAATAAAATTTTATTTAACATTAACGGATTATCTCTTATTTCCTAATTATTTAACCTTATAATACTATCAAATAAATTATTAAAAATTTTTCTATGTGTTATCATTAGCACAGTAATTTCTTTATCAAAATTAAAAAGGTTTTTTATTAATTTTAATTGAGATTTTTTATCTATTGAGTCTAATAACTCATCTAAAATCAAAAAACTTGATTTATTATATAAAATTCTTGCTAACATTATTTTCTTGGCTTCACCGCCTGATATAAACTTTCCATTTTCTCCAATATTTGTTTTATGATCAATATTATTTTGTTTAAATATTTGATCGACTAAGCACACTTTTATTACCTTTTTATAATGTTTATCTGAATTAAAATTAGAGTATATCTTTTTGAAAGTTATATTTTCATAAATAGACCCTTCCAATAAAAAAGGTTTTTGAGGTAAATAGGCTAAATTTATTTTAGACTCAAAACTTGAATTAATCTTAACACCATTTAAGTAAAACTTTGAATTTTTTGATTTTTCAATACCTACTAACAGTTTTGCTAAAGTACTTTTCCCAGTACCATTATTGCCATACAGTAAATATTTTTTTCCTCTATATAATTTTAAATTAATTTTATTAAATAAAGTTCTTTTTTTATTAAATCCAAAATTACTAATACTGAATTCTAAATTACTCCAATTATTAATGATTTTAATATTCTCAGATTTAAGTATCTTCTCATTTGCCCATTTATTAATTGTTTGTACAGATTTTGTGTATGTTTTTAAAATTTGAAATTCTTTTAAAATATTTGATATCATTGGAAATAATCTTATAGCTATCAATGTGAAGACAGTTATGAATGAAAAAATATTTTCTTTCTGAAATAAATGTACCAAAAATAAAACTGCTGATACAGATAATACCAGAAAAACTTGAAATATAACTTGCGGTAAAGTAACTAAAATAGTCTTTTTTATACTTATATTAAGTAATTTTTTTTCTTCGCTCAAATAAAGATTAAAAAAAGGTCTAATTTTTTTTGATAGTTTTAATTCTACAAAACCAAAAAATATTTTATATAATAAGTTAGATCTTGCTTCAAAATATTTTCTTCTTTCTAAGGAAAGATTATAAAATTTTTTACTAGTAAGTTTTATATACAAAAAACCAAGAAAGGAAAATATTAAAATAGAAAAAATAAAAACATTAATATCCATTATTATAAGAAATATACTTAAAAAAATCGATAGTGTTACATCTCTTAATATCGTGATCCATCCTGCAACATAAGACGAAAAATTTTGAATATCATCTATGATAATAGTATTTAGACTCGAGAATTTGTTTTTATTACTTACAAATTTGAAATCTTGAAAAATTATATGAAAAATTTTTTTTTTTAAAAAAACGGTAACTTTTGCGTTAAAATATACTTGCATTATTTGTAAGTAATAAAACAAGTAGCTTCGAATAATGAAAAAGAAAATAAATGATATAAGGCTATATATAAAAATTTCGTTTATTTGAAAATTTTTTAATGAAAGATTAAAAAAATCAAAAAATTTTTTAAATAATATTGGAATTTCACTATTATCTAAAATATTAATTATTGGGATCAATAATGAAATACTAGCTATTTCAAATGCAAAACTAATAAGACCTAAAATAGATAATGCAAAAAACTCTATTTTTATTTTAAATTCGGCATATTTTAAAAAATTTATCATATAATATCAAGTTATTTAAATACTGCCTTTTAATTATTTTATATAAAGCTTTGAAAAAATTTTCCAAAATTTTCTCATAATTTTAAAATATTTAGTAAACGAAAAAAAAATTAACAAAATTAATACTTTTTTTTTAATTACATAAATTAATTTATGGAAAATATTTTGATTTTTTTTATGATTTAATTGAGTTTTCATATTTAAAAAATTATTTATTATTAAATTTGAGTTCTTGTTAATTTGTTCCTGACTTATATTTTTTTTCTTAGAGTGATATATATTTGTTAAGATTTTTTGCATATTCATTTTAAATAATTTTTTATCATTATTAAATGTTTCACCATTCAATGCATTTTTTAGACTAATATATGGGTTTTTATCAGCTAAATTGTCCTCGTGCTCTCTTCTAAAAACCAATGGCACGTTTAATCTTTTAAACTTACCTAAAATAATTTGAGGAAACATTACATTAAAATCAAATTTGAAATAAGGAAATTCTATTTCCATATAATTCTCAGGAACAAAATATTTAGTTGTATTTTTTCGTGTGAGTGAAAACATACTATGAAAAAAATAATCAAAGAATTTTTGAATTCTTGCACTTAATTCTGCATCATTTAAGTCAACTATTTTTTTTATTCTTAAACCTCTAGAATAGCTGAATAAATCTTTATATTTTTTTTTATTATCAAATTTAACTACATCTCCAGATGCAGTTTGATATGTTGTATATTTATCTAAAAATTTTTCACATATTTCTAAAGAGTCGGGAGAAATTAAATCATCATCACAAGTTAGAATAAAATAATCTGAGTCAATATTTTCAACAATTACCTTAACTGTATCACACATGCTCAGTGAAATAGTATCACTTTGTTTTTTTTCTTTATTAAATAATTTAGTTTTGAAATTTATTTTTATTAATTTAAATTGTTCACTAAATTTATCAAAACATTTTTTTTTACTTGAGTCACATATTATTAGAGTACCTCCAAATCCAGAATCATTAAGGAATGATATGTAGTCTAGAAGAAAACTATGTCGATTATGCGAAAAAATACCAATTGTAGATTTTTTTGCTAGCATATAATTGAATTTTCTTGCATATATTATTATAATTTAAAGTTCCAAGGTAATTTTAAAATTTATATTATATATTGGGAAAATGAAAATAAAATTTTGTAGATTATGTAAGCATAATAAACTCGATAGTGTCTCATACTTGGGTAATTTCCACTACACGGGATTATTTCCTTCACAAAAAACTAGAAAAGTGCCCAAGGGTATTTTGGAACTGGTAAAATGTAAAAAATGTCAGTTGGTTCAATTATCACAAAATTTTAATCCAAAATTTTTTTTTGGTGATAATTATGGATACAAATCTTCAATTTCAAAAACGATGACTGATCACCTGTATGGTATTAAAAAATATATATCTTCTATGGTCAATATAAATCAAAACGATAATATTTTAGATATAGGAAGTAATGATGGAACTTTATTAAAGTTCTTTAAAAATACTAAAGCAAAAAAATTGGTTGGTATTGATCCTTCAGCTAAAAACTTCAAAAAAAATTATAAAAATATAGGTGATATTATTGTTGATTTTTTTTCATACTTTAATGTTAAAAGATATAAAAAATTTAAAGTAATAACATCTATAGCAATGTTTTATGACTTGCCTGACCCTGATAAATTTGTAAGAGATATAAAAAACTCATTAGATAGTAATGGGGTTTGGTATACTGAGCAATTTCATATTAGTGGCTTACTGAAAGATCGCTGTTTTGACTCAATTTGCCATGAGCATTTACTGTTTCTTTCATTAAAGAATATGTATTTTCTTGCAAAAAAAAATAAACTTAAAATATTAGATGTCAGACTTAGTAAAATTAATGGCAATACCTTTGGTGTATTGATGTCCCATGAAAAATCAAAATACAAACAAATGGAATTAAAATTACGTAAATTTTATAAGTTTGAAGGAAAGCTTAATATAAAAAATAAAAAAACTTGGATTAAATTTAACAATGAAATTACAAATATGAAAAATATAATTTTAAAATTTATTAAAAATGAAAGAAAAAATAATAAACTAATTGGCGGTTATGGTGCTTCTACGAAAGGCAATGTTTTGCTTCAATTATGCAAGTTAAATAATAAATCCATAGATTATATGATCGAAAGAGATCCTAGAAAGTTTAATAAATTCACCCCCGGATCAAAAATTAAAATTATTTCAGAAAAGCAAGCGAAGAAAAAAAATTTTGGATCATATATTGTTTTTCCATGGCACTTTAAAAAAGAGATACTAAAAAGAGAGGAAAAATTCTTTAATAGAGGTGGAAAATTAATATTTCCATTGCCAAAATTTAGAATATATAAAAAAATTAAATCTTAACCAAGCTTTGAAAGTGAGAAAAAGTTAAGAAATTATCAATAGAAGGAGATGGCGGATGTTTAATTTTTTCTTTGTATTTTACCAAGTTATTGTTTTGACAATACCAAGTATTTATTCCATCAAAATAAAATTCAAAATAATCAGATGATTTTAGTAATTTTGTTATCTTTGATTTATCTGATCTAATTTGATTTGAAATTTTACGATTTAAATCGTACGGCGGAGTGGTTTCAATAATTATTACTTTAGGTTTATAAATTTTTAAATTTAAACCTTTCAAAACATGATATTCTGCTCCTTCTACATCAATGTTTAAAAAATTAAAAACTTTTGGACATTTTTTTTTATTTAAAACTTGACTTAATGTATCTGTCTTTTTCTTCACAATATTTGTCTCACCGTCAGATTTATTAAGACCGATTTTTGAAAGCCAAATAAATTTTTCATTTGACGATGATCTACTTGGAATTTTGTGATAATTAAAATTTATTGCCTTGTTAGATGAATGTATTAGACTTAAAATATTTTTATCTCTTTTCCTAAAAATCTTCAAATCTTTATAGTTAAAAGGGTTTGCATCTATATTTATACCTTTTGAGCCTTCTAAATAAAACATCATTGTAATGGAGTTTATAAAAGGAGAGCTGGCACCAACATCAACATAAAAAATATTTTTTTTATTAGTAAAAATTCTGTTTAAAATTATGTCTTCAAAATTTTGAGAGAAAGAAATGTTAATTTTTTTTTTTCTTACTTTGTTTATTAAAGCTTTATTATATTTAATATTAGAAGATTTATTTAACTTAAGAAATTTTTTTAAGTATATATTCATTATATAAATACTTCCTTCTATAAACTCAATAAATTGAATTGTAATTTAATTTCTCTTTATTAAATTTTTTAAAATTTTTTCAGTGCATAAATCAAGCCAATTGGGTTATTAGTACTGGTCAGCTACACGCATTACTGCGCTTCCACATCCAGCCTATCAACGTGGTAGTCTACCACGACCCTAAAGGAAGAACTAGTTTTGAGGCGAGTTTCCCGCTTAGATGCTTTC
>MDTB01035378.1_pt1 | contig 34366 bp, 40 predicted proteins | sample 811161 | NCBI WGS metagenome assembly MDTB01 (sample SAMN05326650, study PRJNA326480) | marine metagenome | isolation source: seawater | place: Mediterranean Sea | collected 2009 | reverse complement strand
TTTTCATCTTTAATAATATCCATGACCAAAATTAAGTTTTGCAGTATGACCACATCATCACATGTCACTAAAACCGAATCATATTTTTCATTAAAAAAAATGTCGTTAATTTTTGAACCTAAATTCTCTGAATTTTCTATAAGAAAAATATTATTTTGGATTATGACTTCTCTATTATTTTTTATTTGTACCTCAAGAACCTTTTTGGGATTAGTTTCATTAATATAACTTTTACTACTCGTTATTGAAAAATCAATATTTTCCTTGGTTCTAAAATTTGTTGCTAGCATAAAAAAAATAAGAAGAATAAAAATAATATCTATTAAAGGTATTATATTTATTTTTTTTTTTTTCAGATTTTTTATGTGGCTGCTCATTTTTTTAATGAATTAAAAATCACATAAAAACTTGACATTGATTTTTCAAACTCCAGAATTTTTTTTTCAAAAAAATGATGAGCGACTAGAGCCGGAATTGCAACTATTAGACCAATTGCAGTAGTAAGCAATGCTGTCCATATACCACCCGCTAGAAGTGATGGATCAACAAGACTTCCACCAATTTCTAATTTACTAAATGAATTAATCATTCCAATCACAGTTCCTAATAATCCCATAAGAGGACTTACATTTGAAATAATTTCTAATGTAGGTAACAGATAATCAAGTTCTTTGATATGCTTGTCTAGAGTAATTTTAAGTTTTTCTCTTTTTTCTAATTCATCAAGTGTGCTATCATTGCTTATAATAACCAAAGAATAAATAATAGATGAAAATGTATTTAAGGACTTTTTTTTAATCAAATCGTCACTTAATATCTTTTTTGATGTACTAAGCTCGATTTGGTTTTCTAACACTTGAAAGTTTTTTTTTCTTACTTTTAAAAATAAGATTTGCTTATAAATTATTATTGTTACCGAAATAACAGATAATATACACAAAAGAAGAAAAATTAATCCTCCCTTGTCATAATAAGATAGAAAAATTTCTAATACACTACCCATTAGATTTAACTCCTTGTAATATTTTGGGATACTTTTTCAACAAGTCCGAATATTCATTTTGAACCCTTTTATTGTCTATTTTTAGCGGGTTTCTCGAAGACCTGACGCAATAATCAAGAAGAATTTGTCCTGGTCTCTTTGTCATAAAAATTATTCTGTCGCTTAGTAGTAATGCTTCTTTAATACTATGTGTGATCAAAATAACAGTGGTTGGCTTTTTTTTCCAATATTCTATTAATGTGTTATACATTTCCTCTGCGGCGGGTTGGTCAAGTGAAACAAATGGTTCATCCATTAAAAGCACCTCTGGATTATTAATAAATGCTCTGGCAATAGCTACTCTTCTCCTCATTCCTCCAGAAATTGCATTGGGATAATAGTTTATAAATTCCAACAAGCCAAAGCTACGTAGAATATTCTTAATTCTTTCTTCCTCGTCGTGGGTATTTTTTTCTTTGCACACAAGTTTAACATTCTCAAATATTGATAGCCATGGCATGAGTCTGGAGGTTTGGAAAATATATCCTAGGGAATTGCCTCTGTCTTTTACCTTTCCATCGATTAATATTTCCTGATCTTTTGCAGTAATCAATCCTCCGATAATATTCATTAGAGTCGTTTTTCCACATCCTGAGGGACCTACTATTGAAATAAACTGTTTGGACTTTATAAGTATATTAATTTTTTTTAGAGCTAAGACGGACTTGCCTTTATTAGTTGAATAACACTTTTCTTTAAGCGATATTGATATTTCGCTCATCGCCATTCCGAAATATTTTTTTCTATTGGTCTAATTAACAATAGTTCAACTATTATAATTACAAACACGAATGTTAAAGTATATGCAAGAATTCCACTTATATCAAAAAATTGGAAGAATCCATATAACTTAAAACCAACTCCATTGCTTCTACCTAATAATTCTACAACGAGCACTATTTTCCATATTAATGACAACCCAGATCTTGCTGCTGACATAACATATGGATAAAGCTGGGGAAGAATAACTTTGAAAAACATTTTTTTTTTGCTGATGTTATAAAAGTATGCTACCTCTGAGTATTGTTTGTCTAATGCTCGCGAACCCTCTCTCATAATTACTGCAACCATTGGTATTTTATTCAAAGAAACTGCTAGGATTGCTGCAACTTCATTAAGTCCGAACCACACATAACATAAAATTATCAATACAAGTGCAGGAACGTTAAGTCCAAGAACTAACCAATCGTCAAAAAAAACATTAAGGTTTTTTCTCCTTCCAAGAGCAATTCCAATTGCCATTCCAATGAACATTGCAATAAAAAAGGATATAAACACTCTTTTTAGTGTGATAAGTGTGTGAAAAATCAATTCAGAATTACTGAATTCTTGATTAATGGTTTTAAAAACATCCGTAGGACTTGGTAGAATAGTAGAGTCCGTGACAACACTTGCAAAACTCCATATTAAAAAAAATACAAAAAAAGAAGATACTCTTAGGAGTAAATTTGATCTAGTATCGAACATTTCACTTTAACCAAAATGTTCCTTTTGCTAATGATGAGGAATTACCTACTAATGCCTTACCTCCAATATTGGCAAGTTTACTGAAAAGTTTTGCAGCACTCTGAACCTGATTATCTCCAAAATTACGAGGGATTCCCTCCCTGTAACTTTCACGTAAATTAACAAATACATCCTCGTTTTGAACCCTCATACCTGGCTTGATTGTCTCCCACACATCATCTGAATTCATCATGAGTTTCTTTGCTTCATCTGAAGCTTGAATAAATCGTTTTAATTTCACAGAGTTTTCTTGAGCCCATTCATCTCTAAATACCCAACCGATAACTGGAACATTCGAATCTATACCTAGTTTCTTTATCACATCTCTGATGCTAATAACACTTATAAAATCCTTTGTTTTTAAACGAGCTTGGTAAGGCCAATAAGTCAAGATCGCGTCAAAACTGCCTTGTTCTATTTTTTTATTTAAAAGAGGTGGAGCTCCGAAAACTTGTTTGCTAACATTTTTTAAATCTTCACCAAATTTCTCCAAGTAGTAAGCTCTAAATATCAACCAACTTTTATCAATCTGTCCTCCTGCTATACCTATTTTTTTTCCTTTAAGATCTTCAATATTTTTTAATTTGGTACTTTGATTGGCCATGATACCTCCTGCAGCCATTGAATGAGGTATAAAAGAGAACATTCTATTTTCAGTTCTTTGTCTTGAAACCCAAAACCAATCAGTAACAATTAAATCTACCGAATTTCCTTGTAAAGCAACTGCAGCGGCATTTTTGCTGGCCAACTTTACAATTTCTACATTAATCTTAAACTTTTCATCAATCTTTAACTTTTTAATTAAGTCTAATTCCCAATTTACACTTCCATATTGAAGAGTACCAATACGTACTGTTTCATTTGACTTACAATTTGTTGAAAACTGTAAACAAACTAAAAATAAAAAAACTATTTTGAATATAAATTTAAACTTCATTGATTTACTGGGTAAATGTTATATTTAAATGCATAAGTTATTATAGTATTATTTATACTTATATTTGCATAATAAAACAACCAACTAAATGAAAAAGAAGAATCTCAAACTTAATTATTTAGGACTTAAATGTCCTCTTCCAGTACTGAAGACACATAAAGTCTTAAAAGAGGTTGCTTGTGATTCAGTGATAGAGGTTTGCACAGATGATCCTTCGGCAGAAAAAGATTTTTTGAATTTATGTAAAAATAAAAAATTTAAAATTATAGATTCTAGAAAAGAAAATAAAGTTCTTTTTTTATCCATTAAAAAAGTCTAATTTATATAACTATGCCAATTAAATTATCTGATGAACAAATTTCAAAACTCACATATGAAGATTCTTTTAAATATTTAGAGGAAATTGTTAAAAATCTAGAAAATGGTGAAGTTAAACTTGAAGAATCAATAAATATTTATGAATTGGGAATAAAACTTAAATTGCATTGTGAAAAAAAACTTAAAGCCTCTGAGTTAAGAATAAAGAAGGTAATAGATAACGAAAAACTTAGTGATATTACTCAAGATTAAATTTCTTTAAATGAAAATAATTGATTATACAAAAGCTTTTTCAGATGATTTTTCAAAAAAATTCCTAAGAATTACTCAGAAATATAATTATTCACAGTCCAATCTTCATGATGCAATAAATTATACACTTAAAGTTGGTGGAAAAAGGCTAAGACCCCTTTTTTTGATTGAAATTTCAAAACTTTTAAAAGTTAAACAATCATATGCATTAAATGTTGCTTCAAGTGTTGAGCTAATTCATTGTTATTCTTTGGTACATGATGATCTCCCTTCAATGGATGATGACGATCTTCGAAGGGGAAATTTAACATGTCATAAAAAATTTAATGAAGCAACCGCAATTTTAGTTGGAGATGCACTTCAAACCTTAGCTTTTGAAATTTTATCAGGAAAAAACACTCATCCATCTCATGAAGTTAGATGTAATTTAATAAACTTATTATCAAAATGTTCAGGCCTTAATGGTATGGTCGATGGACAAATGCTTGATATAGAGGCAGAAAATAAAAAATTAACGCAAAATGAAGTAACACAATTGCAAAAATTGAAAACTGGAAGACTTTTTAATTTTTCTTGTATAGCATCATGTATCTTAGCAAGATCGGAGAAGAAATACTTTGATATTTTCCAAAAATTCTCCGATAATATTGGATTAGCTTTTCAAATACGTGATGATATTTTAGATATTGAAGGTGATCAGAAAAAAACAGGTAAACGAACAAAAAAAGATAAAAAGATGGGTAAGGAGACTTTCATTGATCTAATGGGTTTGAAAGGTTCAAAAAATTATGCCAAAAATTTGGTTTCTGAATGCGAGGATTTAATTAGTTGTTTTGGTGCAAGGTCTGACACTTTAAAGAAAATATGCAGTCTAATCATTAACAGAGTTTCATAATGTTTGACATTTTTAGAGTATCCTCTGAATACAATAATAGCAGATTAGACAACCTATTAGTTAATTTGAAAATTGTTAGCAGTAGGAATAAAGCTTCTGCTTTAATTATGGCTGGTTATGTTTACTTAGATGAGAAAGAAATTTCGAAATCTGGATCGATTATAAAGGCAGGCTCTATTCTCAAAGTTCGAAAAAGAAAGACTTGGGTTTCCAGAGGGGGGTTAAAACTGGATAATGTTTTGAAGAGAATCAATCTTAAAGTAGAAAATTTTGATTGTCTAGACTTGGGTTGTTCAACTGGAGGATTTTCAGAAGTACTATTATCTCAAGGTGCGAGCAGTGTTTTGGGTGTTGACGTAGGTTATGGACAAATTGACTTAAAAGTAAGAAATAATAAAAAATTTAGTATTCTTGAGAGAACTAACGTTAGATTCTTAAAGTTAGAATGTAAACAACAATTTGATATTATAGTTGCGGATTTAAGTTTTATTTCGTTAAAAAAAGCCATTCCCCCCAGCCTAATATATCTAAAAAAAAATGGAATATTGTTGACGCTTATTAAACCGCAGTTTGAGGCTAATAGAGAGTCAATTACTAAAGGCGGGATTGTTAAAGATTTGGTTATTCATGAAAAAGTTTGTAATGATGTCATAACTTTTTTTAGAGTAAACCAAAAATTGAGCTATTTATCACTAATAGAATCAAGTATTTTAGGTCAAAAAGGAAACAAAGAATTCTTTGGAATATTTAGGAAGTAGTACATTTTCTTGTTTGATTGATTAGCAAGCAATCGGCTAAAACAAGAGCAATCATTGCCTCTCCAACCGGCAAAGCTCTGATACCCACGCATGGATCATGCCTACCTTTTGTTGAAATATTAATATTTTTATTTTGCATATTGATACTTTTTTGTTTTTTCAAAATTGAACTCGTGGGCTTTACTGCAAACCTTACTATTAAGTCCTGGCCTGTGGTGATACCTCCAAGAGTTCCGCCAGAATTATTTGACTTGAAGCTAATTTTTTTTTTTTGGGACACTATCTCATCTGAGTTTTCTTCTCCCTGCATTTCGGCCGATTTAAATCCACTTCCGATTTCAACCCCCTTTACCGCAGGAATACTCATAATTGATTGTGCTAATAAAGCATCAATTTTATCAAATATGGGTTCACCCAATCCAGTGGGCACCCCAGAAACATGAATTTCTATAATTGCACCTATAGATGTCCCGTTTTTTTTTACATCCATAAGATATTTTTCCCAGACACTCACGGCTTTTTTATCAGGACAAAAGAAAGCATTTTGAGAAATTTGGTTCCAGTCCCAATTACTTAAATTTATTTTTTTCTTTCCAATTTGCGTTAAACCACCTTTTATTGAAACCTTTTTTCCGAGAATTTTTCTAGCAATTGCACCAGCCGCAACACGCATAGCTGTTTCTCGAGCTGAGGCTCGGCCACCGCCACGATAGTCTCTGATACCAAATTTTTTCTGATAAGTAAAATCAGCGTGACCAGGTCGAAAACTTTGACTGATTTCGGTGTAGTCTTGACTTTTTTTATCCTCATTTTGAATTATTAATGATATAGGTGTACCAGTTGTAATATTATTAAATACCCCTGAAAGAATTTTGACTTTATCTGGTTCTTTTCTTTGTGTTGTGAACTTTGATTGACCTGGTTTTCTTAGATCCAAGTATTTTTGAATGTACCTTTCTGTGATATTAATACCAGACGGCACACCATCTAGGATACAACCAATTGAGTGTCCATGACTTTCACCCCATGTTGATATTTTTAAGAGTTTACCGAAAGAACTTCCTGTCATTATTCAACTACCGATATATCCGGTGCATCAACTGCTTTCATTCCCACAACATGATAACCACAGTCAACATGAATAATTTCGCCTGTAACACCTGAAGAAAGATCGGACAGCAGATACAATGCATTTTTGCCGACCTCTTCAATTGTTGTGGTTCTGCGCAACGGAGAATTGTACTGATTCCACTTTAGGATATATCTAAAGTCAGAAATACCAGAGGCAGCCAAGGTTTTTATAGGGCCTGCTGATATTGCATTCACTCTAATGTTCTGCTTTCCTAAGTCTGAAGCAATATACTTAACGCTTGTTTCTAATGCAGATTTAGCAATACCCATAACATTGTAATGTGGCATCACTCTTTCAGCCCCTAAATAAGAAAGTGTGAGAAATTGACCCCCGTCTTTCATTAGCTTTGAACCCTCTTTGCATATTGCAGTAAAAGAGTAGCATGATATATTGAGTGTATTTAGAAAATTCTTCCTAGATGTGTCAACATAATCGCCTTTCAACTCATTCTTATCAGAAAAAGCAATTGAATGTAGAATAAAGTCTACTTTGTTCCATACAGACTTTATGTCATTGAAAAAATTTTTAATACTCTCATCACTTTCCACATCACAATGAAAGAACAAATTTGACCCACAAGACTCTGCAAGAGGTTTAACTCTTTTTTTTATAGAGTCATTTGGGTAAGAAAAGGCTAAAGTTGCTCCTTGATTTGCAATGGCTGATGCAACACCCCAGGCTATGGAACGTTCATTGGCAATACCCATAATTATACCTTTTTTATTTTTTAAATTTGTTAAATCAGTCATAAATTAAGTAATTAGATAACTCTGTAGTGAATTTATAAAAATAATAATTATATTAACATATACATAATATAAATCTTTTTAAAACATTTAATGACTGATCCGCATAAAAAATTCATAAACTGGTATAAATTTGCTAAAAAAAACTTTTCAGGTGATCATACTGCCTTCGCACTCGGATCATGCGATAAAAATAATAGACCATCTGTTAGAATGGTACTATTAAAAATTATTGTAAGTGATGGGTATGTTTTTTTTACAAATTTAAATAGCAAAAAAGGTGAATCATTTAAGAATAACAAAAGACTTTCAATGTGTTTTTATTGGGAAAATTTAAAGAGACAAATCAGAATTAATGGTGATGGTTATGTAATTTCTGATGAAATGGCAGATATTTATTTCGAGAGTAGGTTAAGAGGAAGTCAGATAGGAGCCTGGGCGTCTCAACAATCACAAGCTCTTACATCTAGAAAATCACTAATAACTAAAATAAAATTATATGAAAAAAAATTTAAAGACAAAAAAATTACAAGGCCTAATTATTGGACCGGAATTAAGATTAAACCAAAAACATACGAATTTTGGGAAGAAGGAAAATTTAGAATACATAAAAGACATTTTTTTAGCAGAAAATCTAATAAATGGGTAAGTGAAATTTTATCACCTTAATCTATGCAGCATTACGAATTTTAAGAGCTTCAAAAACCATTTTTAAGGATTTTACAAGCTTATTTATCATCTCATCAGTATGTAATGGAGTAGGTGAAATTCTTAACCTTTCAGTGCCAACTGCAACTGTAGGGAAATTAATAGGTTGTACATAAATGTCATGTTCGTCTAGTAACATCTGGCTAGCCTTTGTACACAACTTTGCATTACCAATAATAACTGGTATGATATGACTGCCGTGATCGAGAAAATTTATCTTTTCGATTTTCAACAATACCTTAAGCTTATCTACAATCTTGTTTTGTTTATCTCTTTCAGAGGATGAAAATTTTAAATACCTTATTGCAGTGTATGCGCCTGCAACTATTGATGGTGGAAGTGATGTGGTAAAAATAAATCCAGAGGCATTACTTCTTACAAAATCTATTAGACTTTTATTCCCGGCGATATATCCGCCCATAACACCAAATGCTTTAGCGAGCGTGCCTTGTATTATGTCAATTTTTTCCATTACACCTTGCCTTTCAGAAACGCCGGCACCTCTTTTACCGTAAATTCCAACAGCATGCACCTCATCTAGATATGTGAGTGCATTGTACTTTTTTGCAAGATCAACAAAGTCTCTGATTGGAGAAAAGTCACCGTCCATTGAGTAGAGAGATTCAAAAACGATCACCTTCGGGGTGTTAATATCTACAGATGATAATTTTTTTTCTAAATCATTGACGTCATTGTGCTTAAATATAATTTTTTTTGAACCAGAATTTTTAATTCCTTGGATCATAGAAGCATGATTTTTTTCATCGGAAAATATAACACACTTTGGCAAATACCTTCCTAGGGTAGAGAGAGTTGCTTGGTTAGCCAAATAACCTGAATTAAAAAGTAATGCGGATTCTTTGCGATGTAAATAACATAATTCTCTCTCTAAAAGGACATGGTAATGATTGGTACCAGAGATATTTCTTGTACCTCCGGAACCAGCTCCAACCTTATGAATAGCTTCAATCATTTTTTCAGTTACAATTTTATTTTGACCCATTCCTAAATAGTCATTACTGCACCATACTGTAACTTCTTTAACATTATCTCTTGTGTAGTTGAGTGCTTTTGGAAAATTACCTGCTAATTTTTCGAGGTCGGCGAAGATTCTGTACCTGCCCTCAGTTTTTAGTTCATTAATACTGGTTTTAAAAAAATCTTGATAGTTCATTTTTTCACAAATCTCAAAGAAGCCGAATTTATACAATATCTTTTTCCAGTTGGTTTTGGACCATCATTAAAAAGATGTCCCAAATGAGCTCCACACCGGCATTTTATTTCCGTCCTAACCATATTGTAAGAATCGTCACGATTTTCTATTAGGTTCGAATCTTTATGTTTATCATAAAAACTAGGCCAACCTGTGCCCGAATCAAATTTATTTTCAGAACTGAAAAGGGGTCGATTGCAACAAATACAGTTGTAATTACCTTTCTGAAAGAAATTATAGTATTTCCCTTTAAATGGTGGCTCGGTAGCATTATTTTGCGTAACTTCAAAAGCCAACTTGTCTAAATCCAAAAGTTTATTATTCAATTTCTACTCACTAATATCTAAATAACAATATATTATATTTAATTAAGGCGTTTTATAATACAATTTAAAAATTTATTTATGATTTATATTGTTGGTTCTGGGATAATTGGTTTATCCATTGGTTATAAATTAATAAAAGATGGATACGCAACTGAAATAATTAGCGCTAACAAAGATGGTGAATCATCGATTGCGGCAGCTGGAATGTTAGCTCCTTTGTTAGAATTTAAACCATATGAAAAAGATCTTTTGGGTTTGATGATAAAATCAAAAGAAAAATGGAAAGATTTTTCGGAGGAATTGTTTAGAATTAGCAGCATTGATACAGAGTATCAAACAAATTCTTCTCTAATGATTGGAAATAATCAAGATGATTTAAAACAAATGGAATTTCATTTAAAGAAATTGGAATTTTTAAATCTTAAATTTAATTTTTTAACAAGGGAAAAAACTTTGAGTTTGGAACCTAATTTATCAAGGTATGTTCAGGGTTCATTTCTAATTAAAAACCAAGATCAAATTAACCCAGTTAGACTAAAATCTTCATTAAAAAAAGCATTTCTTGATTTAGGAGGTAAAATACATGAGAATCAAACAATAATTAAGATTGAAACTGATAAAGATGTTATAAATCTAATCTCTACTCATAAAAGATTTACTTGTTCCAAATTAATACTTGCAACTGGTTCATGGACCAAATCAGTTTTTAGTAATTCGTTTAGTATTAATTTACCAATTAGACCTGTAAAAGGAGTAACAATTGAATTGTCTGAAAAAGAAAAAAAACAAAATTTCTCGCATAATCTTTGGTTTAAAAAAATTTATATAGCACCTCGAATAAATGGAAATCTTGTTGTCGGTGCAACAGAAGAGGACGTAGGGTTTGACACAAAGGTAAATCTAGACGAAATGTTTTTTTTAATTAAAAACATGTGGGAGGCGATTCCAAATGGAAAAAATTATAATTTTTTGAAGTTTAGATCAGGTTTAAGACCAACAACATTTGATGGCTATCCTGTAATAGGTACTTTGAATAAAATTTCCAAAAATATTATATGTGCATTTGGTCACTATAGAAATGGGGTTTTACTTGCACCTGAAACAGCAAACTTGGTTTGTGATTTGATAAAAAAAAATAAAAATAAATATGAATTTTTATTACCTGATAGATTTTAAAAATATAAATCTGTGTTTATAATAGAATTATGAGTGAATATATAATATTAAATGGTGAAAAAACTGAACTAAACCAAAAACAACCATATTTTGTATCTGACCTTATTAAAAAATTAGTTGGAGATCATAAGGGTAGGAAAATTGCCATTGCAATCAATTTCAAGTTAGTTTGCAAATCAGAGTGGAGCAAAACGAAAATTAAAGAAAACGATAAAATTGAAATTGTTTCTCCATTCACTGGGGGATAAAATGGAATGCAAAGATTTATTTAAAATTGGTGAAAGTGAAATTTCTTCAAGACTTATAATGGGTACTGCATTGTACCCTAACCAATTAATTTTAAAAAAATCACTTGAAGCTTCTAAAACTGAGATTGTAACTGTTTCAATCAGAAGATTTGATATAAAATCAAACATAGATATACTTAACATACTAAAAGACCGTTTTTATATCCTTCCCAATACTGCAGGATGTTTCAGTTCCAAAGAAGCTATACTCACAGCAGAATTGGGTAGAGAAAGTCTAGAAACAAATTGGATTAAGTTAGAAATAATTGGTGATGACATTACATTATTACCCGATTCTATTGAACTCTTAAAATCAGCTAATGTACTAATAAAAAAGGGTTTCAAAGTATTTGCATATTGTTCTGATGATCCGATTCTTTGTAAGAAACTAGAAGATCTTGGTTGTTGCGCAGTTATGCCATTAATATCCCCTATAGGATCTGCTTTAGGGATAAGAAATGAGCACAATTTAGAACTCATCAGAGAAAATTGTAATTGCAACTTGATTGTTGATGCAGGTATTGGCAAACCAAGCGATGCTGCCAGAGTTATGGAAATAGGTTTTGATGGGGTTTTACTAAATTCATCGGTAGCACGAGCATCGGACCCAATTGAGATGGCCAAAGCCATGAAATATGCAGTCAGAGCTGGAAGAAAAGGTTACTTATCCGGTTTAATAGAAAAAGATAGATATGCAAAAAATACTACATTTGATAAGGGTAAAATTTCTAATTTTTGACACCAAAATCAACTAAGAATTTTTGAATGTAATTAATATCTTCACAGCTTAGTAAATTTTTGCATTCTGCAACATCTAGTATGTATTTCCAACTCGTTAAATAAATTAATTTTGAATTAAAATTTTTAAATCCAATTTCATTTTTAAAAATGCCATAGTTAAAAATAACAAATGTTGATAATAGATTTAAACTTTGACTTCTCAAAGTTTCAAAAAATTCCTTTTTACTTCCGCCATCAGTTAATAAATCTTCTACCAATAGTACATTTGACTTACCTAATAATTCTCCTTCAATTTTTTTTTTTTTCCCGAAAGATTTTTGTTTTTTTCTTACATAAATCATTGGTAGATTTAATTTAGTAGCCATTATTGAGGCAAATGGTATTCCAGCGGTTTCACCACCTGCGATTATTTCAATATTATTAAAATATTCTTCATTTTTGAGTTTCTGAATTGCAAAGTTCATAAGTATTTCACGTTCTTTGGTAAAAGAGATAATTTTTCTACAATCACAGTATACTGGACTTAGCTTCCCTGAAGTTAACATATACTGGTTTTCAACATTAAAGTTGACACATCCTATATCTATAAGAATCTCAGCAGTCGTTCTAGAAATTGAATTGTAATCTATCATATTCAAATAATCTTATTACCAACATATCAGATAAATCTTAAAATCTTTCTTTTTAAAAAAAATTCTTTAATTTTTTTTTTTAATATTTAATATGATTCAAATGACTGATTTTAAATCCGATATAGAAATTGCTAGAGCCTCGAATAAATTACCTATTCTTGATCTTGCCGAGAAAAGGTTAGGCATTGAAAAAAAAAAATTAATACCCTACGGACACGATAAGGCTAAAATTCCTTTCAGTCTTATTAATGAGTTGGAGAACAAAGATGATGGGAAGTTAATTCTGGTTACTGCATTGACTCCAACCACAGCTGGTGAGGGCAAAACTACCACCTCTGTTGGCTTAACTGATGGGTTGAATTTTATAGGTAAAAATGCCATGGTTGCTCTTAGAGAACCTAGTTTAGGTCCTTGCTTTGGCATGAAAGGTGGGGCTGCAGGCGGAGGTTATGCTCAGGTAGTTCCTATGGAAGATATCAATTTGCATTTCACTGGTGATTTTCATGCTATAACTTCTGCGCACATGTTATTGGCAGCTATGATAGACAACCATATTTACTGGAATTTAGAACCAAAGATCGATTCTCGACGTGTTTCATGGAGAAGAGTTGTTGATATGAATGATAGAGCCTTAAGATCGATTGTAAATTCTATGGGCGGAATAGCGAACGGGTATTCAAGAGAGGATGGATTTGATATTACTGTTGCATCAGAAGTTATGGCTATTTTGTGTCTTGCCAATAGTTTTGATGATATGTTAGCCAGATTAGGAAAGATAATCGTAGCATATGACAGAGACCTAAATCCAATTACATGTAAGGATATAAAAGCAGATGGAGCTATGTCTGCACTTCTCCGAGATGCACTGCAACCCAATTTGGTACAAACATTAGAAAATAATCCTGCATTTATTCATGGAGGCCCATTTGCTAATATAGCTCACGGTTGTAATACGGTTTTAGCAACAAAAACAGCCCTAAAAATGGCTGATTATGTTGTTACTGAAGCTGGTTTTGGGGCAGATCTTGGCGCAGAAAAATTTCTTAATATTAAATGCAGAAAAGCCGGTCTTAGGCCATCTTGTGCAGTAGTTGTGGCAACGGTGCGAGCATTAAAGTTACATGGAAATGCCAATTCAAAAGAGTTAGGGAAAGAGGATTTGGTTGCAGTTGAAAAAGGATTACCAAATTTGCTCAGACATTTAGAAAACTTGTCTAAGTTTAATATTCCAACAGTAGTTGCACTAAATAAATTTCCAACTGATACGGAAAATGAAATTAAAAAAGTTCAAGAAGTATGTAAAAATAACAATGTTAACGCAGTTCTCTCTGAACATTGGGCTTATGGTGGTAAGGGTGCTGAGAATTTAGCAAATGAAGTTGTGAAAACAATTGATAATGGCGAAGGTAACCTGAGATTTTTGTACGACGAAAAAGATTCAATTAAAAACAAGATTAATATAATTTGCAAAGAAATTTATAGGGCAAAAGAAGTAACTTTTTCACCTTTAGCTGAAAAAAAAGTTTTAGAGATAGAAAATCTGGGTTATAGCGACTTTCCAATTTGTATGGCAAAAACACAATATAGTTTCAGTACAAACCCAAAAAATGTTTGCGCCCCAATTAATCACACCGTTCCAATTAGAGAATTAAGACTTTCGGCTGGTGCAGAATTTATTGTCGCGATTGCCGGAGATATTATGACAATGCCTGGGTTGCCCAAAAAACCTGCAGCCTATGAAGTAGGTGTTAATAATGAGGATCAAATTATTGGTCTTTTTTAGACATATGTATTACTTTTTGATATAAATCCACAAATTTTTTTGAAATAAAATTTACATCAAAGTTTTTTTTAACTAGCTTAATGCTATTAAGACTAAATTGCCTTTGCATTTTTTTATCAGCAAGCAGTTTAATTATTGATTTTTGCAAAGAGTTAATTTGCCTAGGCTTTACCAAAAAACCATTAAAACCATTTATACATATCTCTCTACAACCGGGCACATCACTTGCAATTACTGGCAATCCACAACTAGCTCCTTCAAGTAAACTTTTTGGGAAGCCTTCTCTGTAGGAGGGTAAAATAGAAATTTTTGATTTATTAAGATAGTCAACTACATTTTCTTGATGTTCTTTCCAATCTATAAGGCCCTCCATTTGCCATTTCTTTAGTTGCTCTGCTGTAATTGAAGCAAGATTGTTATTATCTGGATTTCCTAAAAATAGAACATTTATTGTTTGTTTCTTTTGTATTTTTTTTATGGCATTTACTAATTCAATAATACCTTTATCTTTTAACATTCGCGAATGAAAGATTAGATCATATTTTTTTTTTTTATTCTGTGGAAAAAATCTTTGTAAATTGACACCTGAACCACGTATCAAATTAGAACTATTTATTTTGCAAATACTTTCGAAAAACTTTTTATCATCAATATTTTGGAAAACAGTAAAATAATTCTTTTTTGGTAAAAAAAATTTAAAGAAACAATTTAAAAATAATCTTAAAAAAAAAGTTCTTTTGTTTTTATTGATATAGACATACCCCAAACCCACAATTGAATTAATAACATGTGTTTTAGAAAAAAAAAAAGAAGCAAACGAACCTACAATTATAGGTTTTAAAGCAGTATTATGTAAAATATCTGGCCTGTAAGTTTTGATAATTGTATAAAACTTTAAAATATTTGACATTATTTTAAAAGGATTTAGGGTTTTTCTGTCAAAGTCAAAATATTTAATATTAATGTCTTTTAGAACAGATATTTTTCTAGTCAAAGTTTTTTTACAAACGACCAATACATCAAATTTCTTTTTTTGAGCATATAAAATATGATCAACTTTATGTGTCAAAAAATATTTATCTTCACTTACAAAATACAAAAGTTTATATTTTCTCATATACTTTTTAGACATTATGATTTTTTATAGTATTACTGTTTTATTTGGTCTGTCCGTTTTATTTCTTATCTTATACAAGTTAAGTAATCTACCACATAACATTTTTAAAATAATACTAAACATGTTTTTCCTGTTTATAATCTTACTTCTTGCTTTATTTTTTTTTAGAATTAATCCAACATTATTAGGTTCAATTCCAGCAATTGCTCTATTTCTATTTAAGTGGAGGAATCTTATAAGTTTCTTTCGTAATATTTTTTTCAAAAGAAATTTGAATAATACTTCATCAAAAATGACAAAAAAAGAAGCCTATGAAATTCTTGGTTTAAATCAAGATGCTACTGAAAAGGAAATATTAGAAAGATATTACTACCTATTAAAAAAGAATCATCCTGACCATGGAGGCTCAGATTGGTTTACGGCTAGATTAAACAAAGCTAAAGATACTCTTTTAGGTTGAGATTTTTAATTTTTGGAATATCCTGAATTTGTATATGAATAATGTAAAACCCGCAATTTTTCCTCTAGCAGGACTTGGAACAAGATTTCTCCCTGCCACAAAAAGTATTCCTAAAGAAATGCTTATAGTAGGAGACACCCCAGTTATTGAGTGGGCAGTCAAGGAGGCATATTTATCAGGAATCAAAAATTTTATATTTGTATCCTCTCGAAAAAAAAATGTTATCAGTGAATATTTCAAAAGATCAATTTATTTGGAAAAGGAACTTAAAAAAAAAAAAAAGGATAAAGATATAGAATTAATCTCTAGACAATCAAAATATGGAAAAATAATAACAATTTTTCAGGAACAACCCAAAGGACTAGGTCATGCTATTTGGTGTGCGAAGAATTTCATTAAAGAAGATAAGTTCGCTGTTATCTTACCTGATGATATAATTCTTTCAAAAAAACCAGTTCTCAAACAAATGATAAATTTATCTCAAAAAAAAAATTGTTCAGTTCTTGCATTAGAGGAGGTTCCTAACATAGAAACTATGAAGTATGGTATTGTTAGTTTAAAGAAAAATTTTAAAAACTACTGTATTATTGATTCTATTGTTGAAAAACCATTACCATCTGAAGCACCTTCAAATTTATCAGTTATAGGAAGATATGTTTTAGACAGAAAAATATTTAATTTTTTGGATTTACAGAAAAAAGGTGTGGGAAATGAAATTCAGTTAACTGATGGAATTGATTTTTTACTAAAAGATACAAAAGTTTGCGGTTACCAATTTAATGGAAAACGTTTCGACTGTGGAAACAAATTAGGTTATATTTACGCTAATCTGGAATTTGGTCTATTAGATAAAAATATCAAAGAAAAATTGTTAAATTATTTAAAAAGAATATGAAAATTACGATTATTGGAACCGGTTATGTGGGGTTAGTCTCTGGAGCTTGTTTTGCTGAGTTTGGGGTTGATGTTGTATGTATTGACAATGACAAACAAAAAATTGACCATTTAAAGAAAGGCAAGATACCAATTTTTGAGCCTGGTTTAGAGGATCTTGTAAAAAAAAATAGTTTAGCTAGCAGACTTTATTTTGATACAGATTTGAAAAAGTATATAAATCAATCAGATGCAATCTTCATTGCGGTAGGCACACCTAGTAGACGAGGAGATGGTCATGCGGATTTAAGCTTTGTTTTTAAGGTGGCAGAAGAAATTGCTGTAAATTTGAATAATTACTCCGTAATCGTAAATAAGTCTACTGTACCAGTTGGAACGGGTAAAATGGTTAAACAAATAATAAAAAAAAAAAATCCTAGCCTGGATTTTGATGTAGCATCAAATCCTGAATTTCTAAGAGAGGGCTCCGCTATAGATGACTTTATGAGGCCAGATAGAGTTGTGATTGGAAGTGAAAGTAAAAAAGCAAAAGAAATACTAAAAGAACTGTACAGACCGCTTTATTTACTAGAAACCCCAATTTTATTTACAAAAAGAGAAACAGCAGAATTAATTAAGTATGCATCTAATGCTTTTTTAGCCACTAAAATTACATTTATAAATGAAATATCAGATTTATGTGAAAAAATCGGTGCAAACGTTAACGATATTTCTACTGGAATGGGTTTAGATGGAAGGATTGGAAAGAAATTTTTGCACCCCGGTCCTGGATATGGAGGATCATGTTTCCCAAAAGATACTTTGGCTCTTGTTAAGACTGCAAAAGAATACGGCTCAAATTTAGGATTGGTTGAAAATGTTGTAAAAAGTAATAAATTTAGAAAGAAAAATATTTATAAAAAAGTAGAACATGCTTTTGAAAATAAATTACAAAATAAAACGATTACGATTTTGGGTTTAACTTTTAAGCCTAATACCGATGATATGCGTGATAGTCCGAGCATAGATTTAATTAAAGAATTGACCAAAAAAAAAGTTACCTTAAAAGTTTTTGATCCCGAGGGTATGGAGGAGGCAAAGAAGATATTTGGCAAGAAGTTTTCTAATATTCTTTGGTGCAAGGAACCGTATGATGCTATGAGAAATTCCGATGCTATAGTAATTTTAACTGAATGGAATCAGTTTAGAGCACTTAATTTTAAAAAAGTAAAGAAACTTCTAAATAAACCATTGGTAATTGATTTTAGAAATATTTATAATCCTCAGGATATGATAAAACTCGGTGTAAAATATTTTTCATTAGGCAGGAATACAGAGCTTTTTAAATGAAACATAAATTTAATTCTGATATTTTAAGAGAGTATGACATTAGAGGAGAGGTAGAAAAAACATTATTTGAAAAAGATGCTAAAGTTATTGGTCATTTAATCGCAAATAAATTATCTAAAAATAAAAAGGTTAATGTATGTTATGATGGTAGGCATTCATCTATTAATTTAAAAAATTCATTAATTGAAGGTCTCAAATCATTTGGAGCAAATGTTGTAGAAATTGGGTTGGGACCAACCCCCTTGCTATATTACTCATGTTATTTAAATAATGCAGAAGCAGGAATAATGGTTACTGGATCGCATAACCCGCCATCACATAATGGCTTTAAAATTGTTTTTAATAACCAACCGTTTTTTGGGAGGCAAATTCAGCAACTTAATAAAGAATCGATTAATTATGTTTCAAAAAATAAAATTGGCACATTAAAATCATTAGATGCGCAAAAAAATTATACTGAAAATCTATTAAATTCACTCAATCAAAAAAAAAAATTAAATATAGCGTGGGATGCCGGCAATGGTGCTGCTGGCAGAGTAATGAAAAAATTAGCTCAACAGGTGTCAGGAGAACAAATAATAATGTTTGATGATATTGATGGAGATTTCCCTAATCATCATCCTGACCCTTCTGAAGAAAAAAATCTCTTTCATTTAATTCAAAAAGTTAAGTCAAAAAAATTAGATTTTGGTGTGGCATTTGATGGAGATGGTGACCGTCTTGGTATTGTGGATAACTTGGGAAGAGTAATTCCTGGAGATATACTTCTTCTTTTATTCGCGAAGAATTTATTATCTAAAAGAAAGGAGATTACAATTGTTGGAGATATAAAATGTAGTCAGGTAATTTTTGATGAAATTGAAAAATTAGGTGGTAGAGCTATTATATCAAAAACTGGTCATAGTCTCATAAAAAACTGTATGATTGAGAAAAAGGCTATCTTAGGCGGTGAAATGAGTGGACACATGTTTTTTGCAGATGAATATAATGGATTTGACGATGGTTTATATGCAGCAGCAAGATTCGTTAATTTGGTTTCTTATTCTAAAAAAAAATTGTCTGATTTAATTAATGAAATTCCTAAAGTGCACAATACACCAGAAATAAGAATAAAATGCGAAGATAGCAAAAAATTTATGATCGTTGATAGCATGATTGAAATACAAAAAAAGAAAGGAAAAAAGTTTTTAGACATAGATGGTATAAGAGTAAAGCAAGACGATGGTTGGTTTTTATTAAGAGCATCTAATACACAGCCAAGTATTGTTATAAGATGTGAGTCAAGTACAAAAAAAGGCTTAGATGGTATTATTTCATATGTAAAGAAAGATCTTGAGTTAATAAATAAAAAACTTTCAGATCAAATAAAATCTTGAAAGTATCAACTTAATCTTTTATTTTTTCTATATGGCATTATTTATTTTAAGAATGAACAAAAATAAAAATGAACAAAACTCTGCTGTTCTAACAAAAACCATCACTAAGTTAAAAAAACCCAATCTTTATAAAGTAATTCTATTAAACGATGACTACACACCAATGGAGTATGTGGTTTTGTTGTTAAAAAGAGTTTTTAACAAATCGGAGTCTCAGGCAGTTAAAATAATGCTTGCTGTTCATGAAAAAGGCTCGGGTGTATGTGGAATATACACGTTAGAAATTGCAGAAACTAAGGTAAAAGCAGTATTAGAAATGGCTCGAAACGATCAACACCCACTAAAATGTATTTTAGAAAAAGAATAGCAAATGTTATCAGATGAATTAGAAAATACTCTACAAAAGGCTATGGAAAAAGCGATTTCATGTAAACATCAATTTATTACGCTGGAGCATCTGCTATATGCATTAACTGAAGACAAAGACGCTTTAAAGGTTTTTGAAGCCTGTAAAATCGACCTTAGTGTTCTAAAGAATGCATTAAACGATTTCCTACAAAATAACCTAAACGAATTAAAAAATATAGAGGAAAATGAACCCAAACCCACCCTAGGATTTCAAAGAGTAATACAAAGGTCTGTCATACATGTACAGTCTTCAGGTAAAAAAGAGGCTAATGGCTCCAATGTTTTAGTGGCTTTATACTCTGAGAGAGAGTCGCATTCAGTATATTTCCTTCAAAAGCAAGATTTGAAAAGAATAGATGTTGTTAATTATATTTCACATGGTATCAGAATAGATTCTGATGAGAATAGTTTTGATGATGACGTTAATACCGATGAAAGTGAATCAGAAGACACTACTCAGATTACAAATAAATTTCTTAACAAATACTGTATAAACCTAAATGAAAGAGCAAAGAAAAATCAAATAGACCCTATAATTGGCAGGAGCAATGAGATTGCAAGGACAGTACAAATTTTATCAAGGAGAAATAAAAATAATCCTATTTTTGTTGGTGACCCTGGAGTTGGTAAAACAGCGTTAGCAGAAGGTCTTGCCATTGAAATTATAAGTAAAAGAGTTCCCCCCACACTTTTATCTACTACTGTCTTCTCACTAGATTTAGGAGCTTTAATAGCAGGTACTCGCTACAGAGGTGACTTTGAAGAACGACTAAAGAAAATAATCGAAATTTTTGAAAAAAATCCAGAATATGTTATATTTATAGATGAAATACACACTTTAATTGGGGCAGGTGGTACAAATTCAGGTTCCATGGATGCGTCGAATTTATTAAAACCTGCGCTTTCAAGAAGAGCACTCAGGTGTATAGGTTCAACTACCTACGCAGAATTTAGAAACTACTTTGAAAAGGACCGAGCTCTATGTAGAAGATTTCAGAAAGTTGATATAAATGAACCAAATGCTGAAGATGCAAAAAAAATTCTTTTAGGCTTGAAGGTTCACTATGAAGAATTTCATAATGTAAAATTTAATGACGATTGTTTTGATATGGCCGTATCTTTGTCCCAGAGATTCATGAATGATAGAAAACTCCCTGATAAGGCTATCGATATTATTGATGAGGCGGCAGCTTATGTCAAAATTAACTCAAAGTTAAAAGAAAAGATTGTTTCAGAAAAGATTATTGAATCTGTGGTAGCAAAAATGGCAAATATTCCCGAGAAAACAATTTCGTCAAAAGACCGAATCAAATTTAAGAATTTAGAAAGAGATTTAAAGACTCTTATATTTGGCCAAGATAAAGCTATAGATGCCCTATCAAGTGCTATTAAATTGTCTAAATCAGGTCTTAGCAGCAATTCTAAACCAATTGGATCATATTTGTTTACTGGTCCTACAGGCGTCGGAAAGACTGAACTGACAAAACAACTTGCAAACATATTAGGTGTAGAACTTATTAGATTCGATATGTCAGAATTTATGGAAAGACATAGTATATCAAAGCTAATTGGTGCACCACCAGGATATGTTGGCTATGATCAAGGTGGACAACTAACGGATGCTGTTGATAAGTCTCCTTATTCGGTAGTACTCCTGGATGAAATAGAAAAAGCTCACCCAGATTTATTTAATATTCTGTTGCAAGTTATGGATTATGGTAAACTAAAAGATCACCTAGGTAAGTCAGTTGATTTTACAAATGTGATTCTAATCTTGACAAGTAATATAGGAGCAAAAAATTTATCAAAAGAAAAAATTGGCTTTTATTCTGAAAATGTAGGTTTTGATAATGATGAATCAATTGATCAGTTCTTTAACCCTGAATTTAAAAATAGATTAGATGCAATAATTCAATTCGATAGATTAAGTGAAAAAAATTCTTTGAAAGTAATAGACAAATTTATTTTAGAGTTAGAAAATAAATTAAACGAACAAAATTTGACTTTAAGCATTTCATCAAAAGCAAAGAAGTACCTTTTCAATAAAGGTTTTAATTCCAAAAATGGAGCAAGACCCCTAGCTAATCTGATCAATAAGGAAATAAAAGTACCTTTATCCGATCTAATATTAGACGAAAAATTACTTGATGACGAGCATATAGTTATTGAACTCAATTCAGATAAAAGCAAACTCGATATTTCTATAAAGAAGACAAAAATAAAAAAGAGCAGACAGATCTCTTAAGATACTTCTTTAAAGGGTGATAATTTTTTTAGATATATGAGTGCTTCATCCACATTTTCAGACTCTCTACACAAGAAAACTTTAATCGCGTCCCTAATTTTTTCATTTTTTATCCAGTGATTACTGTATGTTATTGAGGGTTCATAACCTCTTGGAATTTTGTGTTCTCCTTGTGCGCCACTTTCAATTAAGCGTATCTTCTTTTTAATAGCAAATTCTATTGACTGATAATAACAAAGTTCAAAATGAAGAAACGGAATATTCAATAAACTTCCCCAGTAACGTCCGAATAGTTTTGTGTCATCAAAAAAACTTAAGGCCGAGGCAATCTTTTTTTTATTTTTATCTTTTGCAATAAAAACTAACATTTGGTTTATGACTCCACTTGCTTTTAAGATATGAAAAAATTTTAAATTTAAATATTTATTTGCCCATTTTTTATCTATTGTCCTTTGATAACATTCATAAAAAAAGTTTATATCTGAACTTGATATTTCTCTTCCAATTTTTGTTTCTATATTAATTCCGGTTTCAACTAAAAACTTTCTTTCTTTAATAATGTTTTTTTTCTTTCTCGCTTTAAAAGAATCTAAAAAGTGTTCAAAACTGCTATAATTTTTATTATACCAATGATATTGAATTCCCTTTCTTGTTAGAAATTGTTTTGTATCGAGTAAAATTGACTGTTCTTTAGAAACAAAGTTAAAATGACATGATGAAATATTTGTTTTATTTAAAAAATCTTTAAGACATTCGATTATTAACTTATTTTCTATTTTTTTATTATTAAAAATTTTATTAGAATTTATAGGAGTGAAAGGGATTGCCGATAAAAACTTTGGATAATATTGTATTCCTAGATTGGCATAAGCGTTAGCCCAACTTTGATCAAAAATATACTCTCCATAAGAATTACTTTTTTTGAAATTTGGTATAAGACCTACTATCTCATCATTTTTTTTTATTATAAAATGATTTGGTTCCCATCCTGATTGCAAAGCTGTACAACCACTTTTTTCCATAGCTTGAAAAAAGTAATAGTTTAAAAAGGGATTGGTATCACTAACTAAATTTTTCCATTTACTATTTTCAATTTCTGATATTGTTTTAACCTGAGAAAGTTTAAGCATTTGAGAAATCTAAGCAATAATACAAAAAGTAGCATCGATCTCGACTGGTGAGTTCAAGGGTAGACTTTTTACTCCTATCACGCTTCTACTATGACTTCCAGATTTCTCTCCAAGAATTTTGACAATTAAATTTGAACAATGATTAAATAAAGTCGAATGTTGTGAGAAATTATCATTGGAATTAAAATAACCCCTTACATGCAGACAACTAATCTTTTTTAAATCTAACTTATTTTCTAATATCGCAAAGTCCAATACATTTAAAAGATTTGATGTAGTTACTTCAATAATTTTTTGTGCCTTGTTTGATTCAATAGTACTTTCGACCTTTCCTGTATGAAGTAATTTATTACATCTACCTTGAATTGGTAGTTGTCCTGAAATAAAGATTAATTGGTTTGATAATTTGTACGGTAGATAATTTCCAATACTTTTCAATTCAGGAAGATTTTGAAAACCTAACTCAATTAGTTTTTTTTTAATCATTTTTCAATTTTTTTTCATAAGAACAGGAAAGGCATATTACTAAATCATTTTTTTTGTGAAGAGTAAAATTTCCACACTGATTACATGGATCGCCTTCAAACTTATAGTTAGATTCATTTTTCAATGCACTCTTCTTACTTTCCTGATTTTTATTTGAAATCAAGGTAAATTTATTTTTTCTTACGTATCCTGTACTTGTTATAGATCTAAAAAAATCTTCTGTTTTCTCGGTTTCTAATGTAGTTGAGGATTTTCTGTCATTTTGTCCTTCTTTATAGCTAAATGCATCTATTCCTAAATAGGAGATTGCAAGCTCTTTAAAGATATAATCCAAAATTGAAGTTGAATACTTAATTTCTTGGTTTCCTGTCACTGGACCGCTTGGTTCAAACTTTGTAAATGTAAATGCTTCTACAAACTCTTCTAATGGAACTCCGTACTGTAAACCGATAGAAATTGCTATAGCAAAATTATTCATTAAACTTCTAAATGCAGCTCCTTCTTTATGCATGTCAATAAAGATTTCTCCTAATTTACCATCCATGTATTCTCCAGTACGAAGATAAACTTTATGATTATTAATAGAGGCTTTTTGCGTATAACCTTTTCTTCTATCTGGCAATTTTTGTCTCATCACCTCGCTCATAATACTGGAATCGTATTTTTTATAAATTTCTTTTATTCTTTTTCTTAACCTAGCAATTGAGTTCTTGTAATTATTTACGTTTTTTGGATTTCGACTATCATCACGAAAATCTTTATCTTCAAGCTCATTCATGCAGTAATCTAAAATTTCTAAAAAATTTGTATATTTTTTCATTTTTTAAAGTATAAATTAAATTATTAATGATTTTACCATTATGAATTTAATATCGAAACAGTTTTTACTAAAATTTTATAGTAAATTTTTTGCAAAAAAAGTAGGCGTTGATAGTTATGGAAATACTTACTTTTCAAAAAAAAGTAACTCACCGAAAAATAACTTTAGAGAAGAACGTTGGATAATTTATGAAGGAGAAGTTGAGGCAAGTAAGGTTCCTCCGCAATGGAATTCTTGGTTACACCATGCAACAAATAAAATACCTAGGGATGATGAGGCTAAACCAAATTGGATTAAAAAACATAAGGCAAATAAAAGAAGAAAAACTGACGAAGAGAATTTAAATTTTAATAACTCGGAAGTTACAAACACTTATGATAGATGGGATCCGAATGCCAAAAAAACATCATAAGTTTTATATTGGTTTATTAACTTTCTATATCCTTTATAATTTCTTATCAATTGATAAAAAAGTTCAAAATGATGATTATTTAGTTATTGAATCAGAATTTAATCATATTGATGGAATAAATGAGACTAGCGAAGTGAGAATATCTGGCATGAGGGTTGGAGAGGTTTTATCAATTCAAATTAAAAATAATAAACCAATTATAAAACTTGTTCTGCAAAAAGATTTAAAAATTCCGGATGATTCCTCTCTATCAATACAAACTGATGGATTGTTTGGGAAGAAATATCTATCTTTGGAACCTGGAGGCTCAGATATACTTTTGAGTAATAATGAAAAAATTTTTTTGACGGAGGATTCTATTCTTTTGCAGGATCTGTTAAAAAAAATAATACAAATTGGAAACCTTAAAAAGAAAGAAAATGAAAAATAATTATTTTGAAACAATTTTAGGTTCAATTATCCTTTTATTTGCAACCTATGCGTTTGTAATGTTTTTACAGGCTAATAGATCATATGATAATAATGAAACTATAAAAATTGTGGCTAAGTTTCTGAAATCAGGAGGTATATTTGTTGGTAATGATGTTAAGTTAAGAGGCATAAAAATAGGTACTGTTTCCTCAATTTCTCTTGATGAAGATTATTTAGCAAATATTGAAATGTTAATTGATAAAGAAATTCAGATACCGGTAACAAGTCAAGTTAGTATTCAAAGCCAAGGAATTTTAGGGAATAAGTATATTTCAATTATGCCTGGTAACGAAAAAGAGACTTTTTTAGATAATGGCGATATGTTATCAAATGTTCAAGACTATGAATCTATTGAAGATCAGGTTAGTAAAATTATTTTCTTGGCTACTCAATGATTAACAGAAGAAATAAATGAAAACAGATTTAAACTGGAAAGATAAAAAAAATAAATTAATAAGTTGCGATGAAAAGTTAAAAGTACTTAATGAAAATTTCGACGAAATAAGAAATACTACTCAAAATGCATATGATGATGCTATTTTAATGGGATGTAACGAAAGTGATTTTAAGTCAAAATTAATTACTCTCATAAAAGAATTAGAGTTTTCATACAAGTAATTTTATGAGGGCTCTTCTTGTTTTGATATTTTTTTTTTCTTATTGTGAAACAAGAGAATTTAGAGGATTTGGGGCTGAACTTAGTGTTTTAGATAGATTGTCAACTAAACACTATTCGTATATTGTTCCTATAGGTCAGGCAATAACAATAGGATTAGAGGAATTGATAGTTTATCAATGTTTGTCATTTGACAGAAAGAACCTAAGGGAACAGTTTGCTTTAGTAAACATAAATAAAAAAAAAAAGATGAGTGAGAATGATATCAAAAGTGAAGAAGTTTTCACTGGATGGATTGCAAAATCGAAACCATCACTAGTAATTATTGAGCATCCAGTTTTCGAAATAAAACTTACAAGATGCCTTGAATCTGACCCGATCTATCCAATAATAAAAGATATTAAATAAAATAATCCAAGACTGATTTATTTAAAGAAAGGGGAAATTTCTTCTTTTTTTTAAGATTTCTTTTAAGAATGTTAAGGTAAGTTGATCTATCTATTTCAATTGCACCAAATTGTTTTAAATGTTTTGTAACAAATTGTGTATCTATTATTTCAAAACCACCTTGCTTAAGATAAGCTACAAGATAAACTAATGCAACTTTGCTCGCATTATCCCTAATACTAAACATGCTTTCTCCAAAAAAAATTGAACCAAGTTTTACTCCATATAATCCCCCTATTAATGTTTTATTCTCATAACATTCAATCGAAAAAGCATATCCTTTTAAAAAAAGCTTATAATAGTTTTCTTTAATTTGTTGGTTAATCCATGTTTCTGTTCTACCTTTTTTTGTAAAGGCACACCTAGAAATAACTGTTTGGAAGTCATTATTTACCAGGATGTCATAATGAGTTTTTTTTATGAATTTTCTGAGACTTTTTGGAATATAGAATTCACCTACATTTATAATTCCTCTTTTTTCTGGACTAACCCAAAAGATGTAAGGATCGTCTGCAGATTCAGCCATTGGAAAAATTCCTCTTCTATATCCATCAATAATTAAGTCTGTTGATAGAAACATGATATTATAAAATTTTTGTTTCTAACCAATTAATTGAATAGTTACCAGATTTAAAATCTTCACTTTCAATGATTCTTTTGTATAGGGGAATAGTTGTATCAACACCTTCAATGACAAATTCTTTTAATGCTCTTTTTAGTCTCATCAAACACTCATTTCTGTCTATCCCATGAACAATTAATTTAGCAATTAATCCATCATAAATCGAAGATATGTCTAACCCTGAATATATACCTGAATCAACTCTTACCCCAGGTCCACCAGGCACATGATATGTTTTTATATTTCCAGAAGAAGGAAAAAATGTTTCGGGATGTTCTGCGTTTATTCTACATTCAATTGAATGCCCATATGGTCTTGTTTCTACCTGATTAAATGTTAGCTTATTTAAAGCGGACACATTTATTTGCTCTTTAACAATATCAATTCCGTAAACTAATTCTGTAACCGGGTGCTCAACCTGTAGTCTTGTATTCATTTCTATGAAATAAAAGTTGTCCTCATCGTATAAAAATTCTAGAGTTCCAACATTTGTATAATTTAGTTTTTGCATTGCATCAACACAAGTCTGATAAATCTTATTTCTTTGTTCTTTATTTAAAATTGGTGACCTACATTCCTCGATCAATTTTTGATTTCTTCTTTGAATTGAACAGTCTCTCTCACCAATATGACAAATATTTCCAAAACCATCACCAATAACTTGAATTTCTATATGCCGTGGATTGTTAAGAAACTTTTCGATATATACTGAATCATCCCCAAAACTTTTATGAGCCTCCGTTTTTGCAAGATAAAACTGTTTCTTGAGTTCACTTAACTTAAAAACTTTTTTAATTCCTCTTCCACCACCTCCATTTGTCGCCTTAATTAATATCGGAAAACCAATTAATTCTGCAATTTCTTTGGCTTCTACTAATGTCTTAATATTTTCTGAGCTCCCGGGAACGGTAGGTAAGCCAATTTCCTTAGCTTTTTTTTTTGCCTGAATTTTATTACCCATTATTTTTATATGTTCGCTTTTGGGACCAATAAAGGTAAAGCCGTGGTCTGAAACTATTTTTGAAAATTTATAATTTTCAGATAATAAACCCACACCTGGATGAATTGCGTCTACATTAGCAATTGTTGCCGCAGATAATATAGAAGGAATGTTAAGATATGATTCTGCGATTGAGGGGGGACCAATGCAAACACTTTCATCAGATAATATAACATGCATCGCTTTTTCATCTGCTGTGGAGTGAACAGCTACAGTTTTGATGCCCATATCTTTACAAGCTCTATGAATCCTGAGTGCTATTTCACCTCGGTTAGCAATTAGAATCTTTTTAAACATTACTTAATAAGCATAAGGGGTTCTCCAAATTCAACAGGAGAGGTATCTTTCACAAATATTTTTTTTATCTCTCCATCTTTATCTGATTTGATTTCATTCATTGTTTTCATAGCCTCGATAATTAACAAAATATCTCCAGATTTTACTTTCTGACCAATTTCAACAAATTTTTTTGCACCTGGCTCAGGTCTCAAGTAAATTGTGCCGACTAGAGGAGCTTTTATAGAGCTATCAACATCATCTTTAAGTTGTTCATTAGGTGGTAATTGTTTTTTTTCTTCAAAATCTTGATTACTTGGAATTTTAACGCCCCCCTTGGAAATTTTAATAGATATTTTTCCGTCAGAATACTTAAGATTGGTCAATCCTAATTCATTCATAATATCAGAGCATTGTTTAATAAGTGATTTATTAATTTTCATCGTTTTTCCAGTATAATTCTAATGCAAATATTGCTATGTTATAAACATTTGATCCAAACCCATACATAACACCTGTTGCTATTGGACTAATCATCGATTCTTTTCTAAAATTTTCTCTTTTTGATACATTTGACATATGTACTTCGATAATAGGTATATTTAAAAGTTTTAAACTATCGTGAATAGATATGGAAGTATGCGTAAAGGCTGCTGCGTTTATTATCAAACCATCAAATTGTGTTGAAATTGATTGAATTTTTTCTACAATCTTGCATTCTGAGTTCGATTGAAAGAAAATTAGTGATAAATTTGTTTTATCACATTGTTTTTTGCAATCACTTTCAATCTGATTTAGAGTTTTTTTACCGTATATCTCTGTTTCTCTCTTTCCTAACATATTTAGGTTTGGCCCATTAATTATAAGGATTTTTTTCATAGTTTTTCTTTTTGTTTAATTAAAAAATCTAAATCGTCGATAAGGCTTCTTGTAACCTTATCATCTATCTCAAATCTTTTCGCATTTTTTAAATGTAATTTAGCATTTTTTAGATCATTTAGTAGTAAAAATTTTTCAGTTAATGAAATAGAAGAAAAAAGGAAATTGCCCACTTTTGCATGAGATAGTGCAAGATAATGCAATGCATCAACAGGGAAATCACTCATTTTTTTGTAATACTCAAAATACTCTATAGACTCTAGAACCTTTTTTTTGTTGTTACTGTGATACAAAGACTTTCCTAAAGAATAATGGAAATACTTTTCATTTTTATTAAGTTCCAAAGCTTTAAGAAAACTATTAGTAGCACCAACGAAATCGGCGCTTTCAAATTGCATTTGCCCTTTTAATTCATAAAAATACTCATTCTTAGGGTCAAGTTTAATGCATGCTTCAATTCTGTCTAAAGCGATTTTAATTTCCCCTTTCTTGTAAAGTTTTAACGTTCTTGCATATTTGCTCTCTGTGGATTCATCTATTTTTGGATAGAATATTTCAACAATTTCTTCTTCTAAGAAAAACCCTATAAGTTTCGCTTGAATTAGTTTAAATCTCTTTTCAAGATCTGAGTTATTTTTTATTTTAAGATTTTTTCTTTGCAACCTATCAAATACTATTTGTCTTCGCTCTTTAGACAATGGATGTGTAAGATTGTATGGGTTTTGTTTAACCAGTCTTTGTCGTTTTTCGAGAATTCCAAGTAGATCGTAAAGACCTTTTAGACTATAACCAGTTTTTTCAATAAATTTCATAGCTGCTTGATCTGCAAAGGACTCTTGATTTCTTGAAAACATAAGCGAGCGTTGTTTACCAATATGTTGACCACCCATTAAAAGTGCAGTGCCTGCTGCAGATGAACCACTTGCATATGCACCAATCGCTAGGATTGAAGATAATATACTTATAAAAGCAGAATCTTTGGATGCAGCTATTTTTTTTGAGAAATGACCGCCTGTTATATGTCCGACCTCATGAGCAATAACAGCAGCTATTTGGTGATAATTTTTTATATTTAGAAGCAATTCCGTAGTTATGAAAATATTATAGTTTCTTGTAACAAAGGCATTAATCCTATCATCATGATTCACGTAGAAATTAATATTATCTGGATTAATTTTTGCTTCTTTTAATATTGGAGATGATAATACTTTTAAGAAAGCTTCAATTTCAGCATCTCGAACAATATTTATTTTTTGGCTTTTTACAATATTAAAATTTAAAAAAAATATAATAAAAACTAATGTAAAAAAATTAAACATGAAATGATTATATTAAATGTTAAATATATTAAAATGATAAAAAAAAATTACCATTTTCCCTCTAAAAGATCCTATATAGATAAATTTCTTGTAATGGATATCTTTTCAAGATCCTCTGAGATTGAAAGAAAAGGCAAAAAAGTTTTTCATTTTGAGTTGGGAGAACCATTAAAAATGACTCCAATAAGAGTAGTAAATAAAACTAGAGAAATTTTAAGCCAAAGTTTGCCTGGCTATACTCCCTCCAATGGTATACTAGAATTGCGTGTAGCAATTTCAAAATATTATAAAATTAGATACAACACACTAATCCACCCAGATGATGTTTTTGTAACAGTTGGTTCTTCCTCTGCTTTTTTACTGACTTTTTTGACTTGTTTTGATCCGGGGGATACTGTTCTTATATTCTCTCCATGTTATCCGGCTTATAGAAATATGTTAAAGGCACTTAACATAAATGTTTTAGAAGTTCATATTAATAAACTGGATAACATCAAGAATATGAAAAATAAAGTTAGAGGAATCATATTATCAAGTCCTAATAATCCGACAGGAAAGATTTTAAAAAAAGAACAATTAGAATTTTTATATAATTTTTGTGAAATAAATAAAATTTTTTTAATTTCAGATGAAATTTACCACGGAATAGAGTTTAAAAGTAAATCCCCATCCATTTCCGCATTCGGAAAATATGGTATAGTTATTAATAGCTTTTCAAAATATTTTTGTATGCCAGGTTGGAGACTAGGTTGGACTATTGTTCCAAAAAATCTTCAAAGTAATTTTATGAAACTTGCTCAAAATTTATTTATTTCTTGTGGAAATGTTGCACAGTTAGCTGCTATAGAAATTTTTGAATGCATTGACGACCTTGAAAAGATAGTACAAATATATAAAAAAAATAGAGATATAGTTTTTGACAATCTTTTAAAAACCCCTTGGAACGACTTTACTAAATCCGAAGGTGCCTTTTATACATATGTAAATATCTTAAATTCAAAAGAAAATTCAACCTACCTTGTAAAAAAAATTCTTGAGGAAACGTCTGTAGCACTTACCCCTGGTAACGATTTTGACAAGCTAAATGGAAAAAATTATATAAGATTATCATTTTCTTCAGAAACAAATATTCTAAAAGAAGGGATGAAGAAACTGCGAAGTTGGATTAATAGTAATTATTGACTCCACCAACCCTGACGTTTACCAACATCTTCCTTATTTTGTTGTGAAATAGTTTTCAAATCCTTTATTTTCGAATTTTTTTTTACTTTTCTTTCAGGTTTTTTTTTAACAGAGAATTCCTCAGCTTTCGCCCTAAAACTTTTTTTAAACTTATTGGTGTTTTCATCTTCTACTGTTTTATCGTCATCTGAGAAAGGTTGTTGTTTGTCTTCAATTATTACTTCAGTATTTTTCTCAATTTCCTTTGATCTTCTAATTTTTTTATCTTGTTGGGATTTAGACTGTTTAATTTCAATATTTTGTACTTCACCTAAAATTTTGGTCAGAATTTTTTCGCTATTTAAATTATTAAAAACTACCTCATTTTTCGACATAATTACACAATCTAGATTATCTAGACCAGCATAACTCCTGTAAATAAACTTTATTTTACCTTTCTTAGAAAATTTGTCCAAAATCGTCATTTTGTCGTACTTCATTTGAGATGAAACACTGTTACTTACAAATAAAACTACGTCATTTAATTTTTGGTCAAAAATTACTTCTTTACATACCCTTATGATCTGATTGCTTGCAAAGGCTGCAGAAGTTATAAGAGCATTACAGTGATTACATTTAGTTGATATATTTGTATTCAAATTTTGTTTTAGTCTTTGCCTAGACATTTCAAGTAAACCAAAATTACTAATCTTCCCACATTGCACCCTCGCTCTATCTGATTTAATGGATTCTCTCATTTTCCTCTCAACTTTATAAATATTTGACCTATCAAGCATATCAATAAAGTCTATAACAATTAAACCAGCCAAATCTCTTAACCTAATTTGTCGAGAAATTTCTTCTGCTGCTTCTAAATTTGTTTTATATGCTGTATCTTCAATGTTTCGTTGTTTGGTAGATTTACCTGAATTAACGTCAATTGCGACTAAAGCCTCTGTTTGATTTATAACTAAATATCCTCCTGATGAGAGAACGACTGTTGGCTTGTACATATTGAGGATTTGTTGTTCAACTTTATTTTTAGAAAAAATCAAACCTGTTTTTTCGTTATCCATTTTTATAAGTTTCACAAATTTAGGAATAAAGAATTTCATAAGTTTTCTAGCTTCTTTATTAAAATTCGTTGTATTAACCACTACTTGATCGAAATCATTTGAAAAATAATCTCTTATTGATCTTTTAAGTAGGTCTCCTTCTTCATGAATAAGGCAAGGTGCATTAGATTTGATTGTTTTTGACGTAATGTCTGACCATAGTGAGAGTAATGCTTTATAATCTTTGGAAATCTCTGTTTTTTTCATGAATTGACCTGCAGTTCTAATTATAACTCCCATACCATTTTTTATATTTAGTGCCGTTAAGGTTTTCTTTAAATCTTTTCTTAGCGCAACATCGTATACTTTTCTAGATATTCCTCCTCCCTTATTCGTATTAGGCATTAATACACAATATCTTCCTGCCAAAGATAGTCTTGTTGTTACTGCAGCTCCTTTATTACCTCTTTCTTCTTTTACAATTTGAATCAGAATGACTTGGTTTTTTTTTATGACTTCTTGTATTGAGTATTGACGATGAAAAGAAAAAAAGTTTTTGTTTTTTTTTTTTCTTAGAAAATTAGTTGGTGTGATTTTTTTTATTGTTTTTACCCTGAAATTATCATCAATGGGTTTAAAATCAAAAAAATCAATAATTTTATCCATGAATGTTGGTCTGTTAGTCTGTTGTTCTATATCCTCATAGTTTTCTTCATCATCATTTTCTGAGAATGATTCTGCTTCTTGAGCTAAAATCCTTTCCCTGTCAGCTGTTGGGATTTTAAAATAGTCTGGATGAATTTCATTGTAAGCCAGAAAACCATGTCTTTCAGAACCGTAGTCAACAAATGCGGCTTGAAGAGAGGGTTCTACTCTCATAATTTTTGCTAAATAAATATTTCCTCTTGTTGGTTTAAGATTGGAAATCTCTGATTCATATTCAATTAATTTGTCATCTTCTATTATAGCCATTCTTGTTTCATTCGAAGAACTTGAATCGATTAGCATTTTCTTTTCCATTATAACCTCAAAAAAAAATAAAAACTTTTTAAACCTTATATATTGTATGTTTTTCTAGTTTAATACAATATATAGTATAAATAATATTAACTAATACACTATACTAAATTGCTTAAATTTAAAAAAACTCTTTTTTTTTTACTAGTTTTTTATTTTAATAATCTTGATTCATTAGAATTAAAAGACATAAGATATGGAGATAAAGAGGGTTTTACAAGAATTGTATTAGATTTATCAAATAAAACCGAGTTTAGTTACAATTTAAAAAAATCTACGCTTGAAGTTATTTTTTCCAATGAATATGTACTAAGCAAAAATGAGGAATCTTATAAAAAAAAAAATATAAAAAAAATTAAATTTAGTGATGAAAA
>MDTB01188877.1_pt1 | contig 34367 bp, 29 predicted proteins | sample 811161 | NCBI WGS metagenome assembly MDTB01 (sample SAMN05326650, study PRJNA326480) | marine metagenome | isolation source: seawater | place: Mediterranean Sea | collected 2009 | reverse complement strand
CCCTTTATTTATTCCAATTATTCCTAAAGTCAAATAACTTATCAATCTCAAGAAAACACTTGTTGTAATAATTGATAACGTGTCTACATTGTGCAATCCTTGAGTAAAAATCATAATTATTTCATATGTACCTATATTTCCTGGAGTAAATTTAAAGACTCCACTTAATGAACCGATTCCTACATAAAAAATTAAGCTCAACAAATCTATTTCAAAATTAAAAAAATAAAAACATAAAAATATAAGTATTATCGAATATATTATTTGAACCAATCCTAGAAACAAGAGAATACCAAAGTTTTTTTTGTCTTGGACAAGAGAATTAAAACCAATTACAAAATTGTTTAAAGTCTGATATTTAGTCTTATCTTCTAATCTTTTACTTAATTTAAATACTATAAGAAAAACCAATCCAACAATAAGAACAAGTAAACTTGATAAAATATAAGATGTTTGAAATCCATTTTTATTTAATGGTAATAACATTACAACAATTAAAAAGTTCAAGAATATTGACATAATTGCATAAGCTGTGTTTAAGGAGATATACTGTGAAATTTTCAAATCATAATTCTTATAGAGGTAGTGTAGTTTATAACCTGAACCAGCTTTTAATGGTCCAAGTAAGTTTCCTAATGTATTCATATAAACAAGATAAAAAGCTTCAAAAAATTTTAGATTTATTTTCATACTTCTAAATAAAAAGATATTTATCAAAGCTCTAATAACATAAGATACTAAATTAAATGCAAGAAAAATTATGATCATGAATAAGCTTATATCTCTAAATGAAGATATAATTTCGTTATTTTCTAGAACATAAGCTACAAAATAATATAGAAAAATAAACAGTAAAAATAAACTAAATATCCCTTTTAAACGCTTATCCATTTATTCATACCGCAGTCTTGATTCATACCTTGAAAAAATATTTTTATCATACTTGTTTTCAAATATTTTTAATTCTAATTCATTCATGTTTTGATTATCTTTAGAGTAAACATTTAACAATCTTTCTTCTAATGCATCTATTGTTGATATTCTTTGAATATTTCTATTAATCATAAATTTTGAGAGATTAATGTTTTTTCTTCTAACTGGTGCATCCAAAAAAATAATTGGCTTTTTCAACGGCAGAAAATCAATATAAATTGAGGACCAGTCAGTTATTAGAAAATCAGCTATGTTTAGTAAATCTTGATTGTTTTCTAAATTCAAATCTTTAAAATAGATAAGATTATCCGAGTCTGTAATAAACTCAATTATTTTATTATCAACTTTGTTGTAAACGTGATCATTGTAATGAAGTTTTATGATTGTTTTTACATTAATTTGTCCAGATAGTCTATTTAGCTCTTTCAAAAAAGATAAATTTTTAAATTGGAAATTATTTAACGATTCATTTTCTATTTTTCCTGTTGCAGTAGGAGCATAAAGACAATAATTTAAATTTAATCCTAAATTTTTTTTTATTTTTTCTCTATTCATCTCATTTTTCTTTAAATTTTCAATTCTTATAAAGCCTGTTGTATGTAAATTATTACCTTTATAATTGCAATCATTTAAAATAATATTTTTGTCCATATCTGAACTTAACCATATTTCATCAAAGAGGTTATATTCTGATTTGTTCATGTCTGTAACCGAAGTTTGTACACCATGGCCTATATTGTATGTTTTTATTTTTTTGAAATTTAATAATCTGTGAAATAATATTCCATGTGAAGCTATAACTATTTTCGAATTTAAAAGATTAAAAATATTGTTAGGAAAAAATATATATTTAAAATCTTTGAATTTTTTTGAGTCTTTGTAGTTAAATGTTAAATATTTTGTTGATTTATTTTTTACAGCTCTACTATAAAAACCTTCCAAGTTACCGTTGAAATGGTGGCCAAGTAAAAAAATAGTTTCATTTTTTCTTTTAAAAAAAAGGGAAATAAAATATGTAATTAAAAAAATTGAAGAGAATATTGATATTTTTATATAATGAGAAAGTTTTTTTTTATTAAATTTCATTAATTTCAATACTAACCTCAGTATTTATACTTTTTATTAGAATATTTAAATTATGCCAAAAATTTATGCATTTATACCTGCAAGATCCGGCTCAGAGAGAGTGAAAGATAAGAATATAAAGAAATTATATGGAAAGCCACTTATTGAATATACAATTGATCAAGCTAAATCCTCAAAACTTATTACAAAGACATATATTTCTACAGACTACAAGAACCTCAATAGCAAAATTAACATCAATGAAGATGTAAAAGTTATAATCAGACCAAAAAATATTTCAAAAAATACATCACTAGATATTGACTGGATACTACATTTGTTAAAAAAAATTAAAAATGATATGCCAGATTTAATCGTATTATTAAGACCTACAAGCCCGTTTAGAAATCACGAATTCATTGACATATCAATAAAAAAGTTATTGGTTAAAAAAGATTATGATTCAGCAAGAGCGGTTACACTCGTAAAAGAACATCCAGATAAAATGTGGATTAAAGAAGGAGAAAAAATTATCCCACTTGGTGGATTTAATAAAACGGGTGAAGATTTCCATTCAATGCAATACAAAAGTCTGAGAAAAGTTTACGTGCAAACAAGTAGTTTAGAAATTTTGAGAACAAAATCATTAATAAAAAATGGAACGCTGTCCGGAAAGAAAGTATTACCTATTTTTTCAGATTACTTGAATTCTTTTTCAATAGATTATGAAGAAGACTTTGAAACAGCAAAAAAAATATTTAAATAATCTTGATTGATTAAATATTTAATCAAAATCTTTAAAGTTTATATTTTCCTCTTCTTGAATGCTTGTATTTATTTTTTTCCCAATTACATTTTCTATTTCATAAGGTGGTAGCCCATCGTCAGGAGCTTTGAATACAATGTCTTCCATTTTTAAAATACTGCCTTTTTCAAGATTCTTTGCAGCTCTGATGCTTGTTGACATTTTTCGCAATGGCTCTATTTCACTATCATATTGTTTTTTAATTCCATCTCCCATAGCTACTTTTGCCCTGGAAATATCTCGCACCATTTTTTTGAATCCTTGTGGTTCAAGTGAAAATGCATTATCAGTTCCTTTGTTTCCTCTATTTAACGTAAAATGTTTTTCAATAACTCTCGCTCCAAGAAGATAAGCAACTAAAGTCATCGCTATACCATTGTCATGTGAAGATAAACCAATTACATTATTTTTAAATTTGTTCCTATATGTTTCAATAACTTTAAGGTTTAAATCTTCCCAAGCTACCGGATACCCAGCGGTGCATTGAAGAATGACAATGTTATCTTTATATTTTTTGGTCTCTTCAATTACTCTCTTTACATCATCAATTGTCCCACCTCCAGTAGATACTATTACAGGCTTGTTAAAAGATGCCACATGTTTGATCAAAGGTATATTTTTGAGTCCACCAGATGGAATTTTATAAATTGGCATGTTTAAATTTTCTAAAAATTCTGCACTTGGAATGTCAAATGCAGTAGAAAATAAAGTAATCTCCTTCTCTTGTGCAAAATCAATAATTTCTTTCCACTGATCAGGTTTTAAATCTAAATACTCTCTGTGTTCACCATAAGTTGACGCAAAACTATTTGGATTATTGTATGGTTCATTAAAAAGATTTTTAGTATAAAAAGATTTGTTATCTCTTTTTTGTAGTTTTACTGCTGACGCTCCAGACGATTTTGATTCAAGAATTAATTCCTTACATTTTTCAGTATCACCTTGATGATTTGATCCAACCTCAGATATAAAAAACGGTAAAGATTCGTCATTAATTTCATAATTACCTAATTTTATTGATCGCATTACTTTTTTATTTTTCTATGATTTCTTCTTCAGAAGTAGTTGGTAAACCTTCAAGTGGTGCTACCCCATATAATTCTTCGCAACGTACCCTGTCATTGAAATGATTTGTTGAAGCTTCAATTATAAAGCAATCTTCCAGGGCCTCTTCTTGGTGAATTGCCCCAGGAGGATAGTGTGCAACATCTCCAGCTTCTAAAATTCTGTCTACAAGGTTACCTGTGCCATCATCAAAGGTAATTTTCATTTTTCCGTGAATCATAATATGAACTTCATCTTTTTTCCTATGGTATTGAAGATTCCCCTTGCTACCTTTATTAATGTATAGTTTTTTCATCATAAATTTTTCAGGTACTAAGGAAACAAGCATTTCTTCACCCCATTGTCTAGGGCCAACACTTTCAGATTCTGGAAACTCAGGTATTGAATCAAAACCAGCTTTATTCATGTTTTCATTCTAATTCTTTAGTAAAAATTTATGTTGAATATTTATTTATTTGGCAACAATGAAAATGACTTACAGTAATCTATAATTCTATAAGTGATGAAGTAAAGCAAAAGATAAAGTTTGCCAGAACTCATTATCTTTTGTCACTGACAAGATTGAAAAGTTAATAGTGATTTAAGACCATGAAGATAAATACTAAACTATTTATAAATATATATTTAAGTTCTTTAATAATTGGACCATTAATTTATTTCATAGTGTTTCATTTATTATCTTCAGATTCAAGTTACTTTATTTGTACTGAAGTAAAAAATTTAGATTTTTTCTTGAATAACTTTAAATTTAAATTTACTTATCCAGTTAGTTGTGACCAGATAAATTATTATTTAGGTTTCGAAAATTTTAATAATATTATTACAACAAAAGAGTATCCATATCAAAATAGACCACTGTATATTTTATTAGTCTTTCTAGTTTCAAAAATTTTAAACCTTGTTTTTGTAATTTTTAATGTTGATATGAACTTTTTATTTCAAATATCAGCATTTCTTGTTCAACTTTTTATAGTTTCTTCAGGAATCTATTTAATTATCATGTGTCTTAACATAAATAAATTAAAATTTCCCCAATTAGCAATTTTAAGTTTTATTTTCTACCTTAATCCATTAGTAAAATGGGGAATATTTATGCCATCTCATCAGTTACTTACTTTTGTAGTTATAGCATCGGGTTTGTATATTTTGGGTTCAAACAATCATTTTTCTTTGTTCAAAGTATCTATAATCTTAGGAGTCTTATTCATGGCCCATAGAGGTTTTTTACTTGTGTATTTACTTTATGTTTTAAGAGAATTACTAAACCAAAACAAAAAGTTTTATTACATCCTTAATAATTTTAAATTTGCTTTTGTGTTTCTATCACCGTATGTTTTTTATGCTATTTATATAAGACTTCTTGGTTATGAACCATATGATGCTGCAACTCAATACTGGGGTCAGTTCATTTGGGTTGCTTACTATCTTTTTGGGATTGTCAAGCATTCTGGACAATGGTATTGTCAAACAATACCAGAAAATTTTATTTGTTATTTTAAAGATACTTTAAATACTATTTTTTATTTAGGCATACCAATCTTATTTGCATTATTAAACATCCAACGTTTCAAAAAATTTAAAAATTTCAAAAATAAAAATTTTCAGAATAATTTATATTTATTAGTTTTAGTCATGTTTGTTTTTTGGTCATTTATGGGTTGGTATCCTCCATTAAGACTTAATTTATATAGTATTGGAAATGGTTTGATTATTATTTTGGCAATACAATTTTTGTCTTTAAGTAAAAAAATAGAAAAAATTCTTTTTTTTAGTAGTTTGACATTTTATTTTTTATTTTTGAATCATTGGAATTATGAAAGAGTGGTCATATTTAAACCAATATTTTTTCTTTCATTAGTTTTAATGTTGTTGTATTTTACAGTTGGATATAAAAATTTGAATGAACAGGTTAGACAAGATGAGTGATAACTACAAAAATTCAAATCTTTATAAATTTTATTTAAGATCACCTTATAGATCAGTTAAGCATTCTGGCTATTTTCAAGTATATGATGAAATCTTTGAAAATTTCATAAATAAGAAATTTACGTTTGTTGAAGTTGGGATACATAATGGCGGATCTTTATTTATGTGGAGAGAGTTTTTTGGAGAAGATGCAAGAATTATTGGAGTCGACTTAAATCCTAAAGCAAAACAATTTGAAAAATATGGATTTGAAATATTCATTGGCGATCAATCAGATAAAAGATTCTGGAAAAGTTTCTTTGATGAAGTTGGTGACATCGATGTTTTGATTGATGATGGTGGGCATACATATGAACAACAAATTATTACAGTTACATCTACTATTGATTTCGTAAAAAATAATGGATTAATAGTTGTAGAAGATACTCATACAAGTTATTTTAAAAAATTTGGATATCCTACAAAATATACATTTGTAAATTGGTCAAAGAAAATAATCGACAATATAAATAGTCGATCTCAAGAAGTTGTTATATCAAATCCTTTATATAAAAACAAAATACATTCTGTTGAATTCTTTGATTCAATTGTTGTTTTTAAAATAAATAAAAATAAATCTGTTGATAGTAAGCCAACATCAAATGAGTCTAAGACTTTAAATTTTGAAGATTACCGATTTTTTAATTCCAACCACAAAATCTTAAATTATTTGAATAATATCGAGCAAAATCTTTATCCCAAAAAAGAAAAAAATTTTTTAATTAAATTAATCTTGAAAATTAATTCACTTTTATTGATAAATTATGGATCTTTTATAAATAACAAAAAAACTAAAAAAATAAAAAAATACTTTTGAATTTATACAACTATGCCTTTATAAAAATACTTCTAACTTCTAGTAAAGAAAAGTATCTGAAAATCTGTTTTCCCGTAATTCTTAATTTATAAATTACGCTAATTATAGAAAAATTAAAAATACAGAATTTTCAAATTTTTATTATCTATTTCAAATCTAATTTTTGCCTTTTTTGAGAAAATAACCCTCGTCTAATTCGCTAATATCAAATATAAAATATTCTCCACATAAACCACTTTCTCCAATATCAATAAGTCTGTATGGATTATTTTCTCCAGTACTAAATCCATCAAATAAATCATCAATAACAATAAATTCTGGATTTATCTCTTTTATGAAGTTACAAGCAATATCAACCCTACTATCGACTCCTCCTACCAAAATTTCTTTTGGATTATTAAATAAAATGCCAGATTGAACACCAGTTTTTAAAGATATATAATTTCCGAGATATCCAAAATAAACTAGTGTTTCATTTTTACTTTCTGCGTAATCTTTTGCTAAAAGAGCATTCTGAATATTTTTATTCACAACTTCTGTTGGCCATCTTGGAATAATTTGACTCTCTGATATCCTTCTTAATTCAATAATTGGATTAGAAATTGAGAGAATTGTACTAAATGGAAAAGCAATAATTAAAGAAATAAATAATGATTTATAAAATTTATTTTTAAGATAGAACTTTTCCTTTTTTATAAGATTAAAAATTGATAAATGATTATGATCTCTATCTAGCAGAACTAAGTTCCCAATAAATGCCCCCAGAGCAACTGACAGCGGTAACAATATAATCTGTAGTTGTATACTCGTTGAGGATAAGTTCAGATAATAAATGAATCCTAATGAAGTCCAAGATCCAAAGATAAGACCGAGAATACTATTTTGCTTAATTTGCCTAAACTCAAAACTTTTATCAAATTTTAATCTAGTAAAAATATACAAATGACTTACTACTAGAGATATCAATAAAGGAAAAATTAAAAAAACAGGACCAGGTAGCATTTTTTTTGACCCATAACCTGATAAATAAGATTCAGTAATTATTCCAACATAAGTAAAATTAACATCATGATTAAAAATATTGTACAAAAAAGGTAATATTGCTAGACCAAATAAAATACCACAAACTAAAAAAACATAATTAAAAATTATTGATTTATATTTTTTATCTGAAATAATCCATATAAGTGAAAGCATCGTCAACAAGACAGTCAAGCTAAAATCTTGATTTGACCATAAATTTATCCCTGTAAGAAAACCACTAAAAGCTAATAAAAAGTTCCTTTTTTTTTCTTCTTGAGCACTTACAAAAGATTTATAAAAAAAGTACAAAATTACCATACACATAAATAACCTACCTGGTACTGCACTCAAGTGTGCTGCAATTGTTCCGTATACATCACGGCGATTTGGGTATGGAGACACTAAAGTTAATGGAACAACAATCAAACTACTGATCATCAAGGAATTATTTAGAAGAGATTTTTTTACTAACTGTATTGCAATAAATACTGTTATCAATGAAGCTATGAACATAGTTATTAAACCAGCATTTATGAATTGATCAATTTCTAAACCAAGGTAAAACATAGATAAAAAAGAAAAAAGAGTTTGATACTGTGGAATGTAATTTTCAAATGGAAAATTATCCGACTTTAGAGCTAGAAAATCGTTTATTATATATTCATTATGATGTATATCAATTAGTGATGAAGATGTTTGCCAAAAGCTTGTAAAAAGTGATATATAAATAAATATATTTCCAACAAAAAGTAATACTATTATCTGTTTACTGGCTGAATTATTTAATAAATTAAATATAAATATAGATATTAAAAAAAGAAACATTAAATTTCTAAATCCAAAACCAGACCATATATAATCTGAAATTGGATATTCATTATTCCATAAGCCATTATCTTCAACAAAAAGCAATCCACTTATCAACCCTGTAAATGAAAAAATGAGTAAAGGAGTAAAAAGTTTTGAATGAAAATTTTTTTTAAAATAAAATTTAATAAAATAAATTAAAACTGTAGATATCGACAGAAAGTAGATACTTAGATCCCATATTTCACTGTAATAGTAATTTCTCAAATAATATCTTAAGAAAAAATGGGCAAATATTATTAAAAATATAATTCCAAAAGTATTAACAAAGTTATTTTGGAGACCTAAATTTATTTTTTGAGGAGAATTTGGCTCATTGTCCATTACAAAATTTTACTTCTTGCTTACTTTTGTAACTACATCGATGACTTTGTTTATTTCTTTTTTGGTCATTTCTGGAAAAATAGGTAATGATACAATTCTTTTTGCGTACGGTGTAGACTTTTCAAATTTATTGTTGAATAATTTATGGGTTTTATATGCTTTTTGTTGGTTGATAGGAATCGGATAATGAATTATTGATTGAACATTATTCTTTTCTAGATCGTCGATAAATGCATTTCTATTTGATACTTGAATTACATATAAATGCCAAACATGTAAATTCTCATCAAAAGTTTCTGGAATTTGTATTTTTTTATTATCTGCAAAAGCATTGTTATATTGCTCTGCGATAAATCTTCTCTCATCATTCCACGAATTTAGCTTTTTCAATTTCTTTGACAAGACAATTCCTTGAATTGGTTGTAAACGAGAATTAAACCCCATTTCATCATGAACATATTTTTTTGTGCTTCCATAATTTCTTATTTTTAACATTTTTGAATATAAGGATTTAGAGTTCGTTGTAACCATTCCACCGTCGCCCCAGGCACCCAAGTTTTTTCCTGGATAGAAACTATAGGCCGCTGCTGTTGAAAGATCTCCAACATTAATATTCTTTTTATTTTTTGCTCCATGTGATTGGGCAGCATCTTCAATAACATGAAGTTTGTTTTTTTTTGCAATTTTATTTATTTCAATTAAATCAGCCATTTGACCATAAAGATTAACTGCAATAATTGCTTTAGATTTTGAAGTTATTGCATTCTCAATTTTTGTAGTGTCGATTAAATAAAATTCGTCATTATCAACAAATATAGGAGTAGCACCAGCTTTTGATACAGCAATTGCTGTTGCTATAAATGAATTATTTGGAATAATAACTTCGTCATTTTTACCAATATTTAGAGATCTTAAGATAATTTCTAGTGCATCTGTTCCATTGGCACACGAAACTGCATAATTTTGTCCAGAGTAACTCGCGTATTCATTTTCAAAATCTTTGATTTCATCATTTAAAACAAATCCACTTTTTAAAACAACTTTTTTAAAATCTCTTAATGACTCTTCCAATATTGGTTTATGAATCCTGCTTAATTCATTAAAAGGAACATTTGTCATAACATTTAAATATTACTTTAAATAATTAGTTACCATAGAAGGAATATTATGAAGATAGACTAAAAGTAACAAAAAAAATATTAGATTGTACAATCTCTCTCTTCTCTTTTTTAGATCATTTAAATAATCAAAGCACATGAAAACCATTAGATGAAACATTTGTATAACATATGGAGCTTTAATAGTATCTCCGCTTGGTTTTTCAGGATATTTTATTAAGAACCATAAATATCCTAAAAAGGTTATAAGCGATGATAAAAAAATAAAAATTTGAAAAATGTCTTGAAAATTTTTTTCAGATTTAAATATTTTCTTAAAGCTGAAAAAAGTTCCAAGAATTAATAAAAAAGTGGGAAATATTGAAACTAAATTAACTCTGCCAAGGTATGCTCCCACTGTTGGCTGAAATTTTCCGTACTCCCAACCTTTTAGAATGAAACTAAAATATCCCCAATAATCACCCCATAAATCAGAATATAAAATTGGAAAAAATTGATTATCAAAATTTGGCCTTATTGGATTTTTAAAAAGTAAATCGTTTAATTCAAATGAAAAATAAAAATTTAATGGTTGGTTATCAAATTTGAAAGGAGTTGGGTCTTTATTGAAGGCAGTAAAACTTCCGTAATCAAGAAAAAGTCCTATGTAAAACCATCCACATATTATAAATCCAATTAAAAAAGCAAGCAGTAAAAACTTTAAATAGCTTTTTTTAATGTCTTTATTTTTCAAATAAAAATACAAGAAAAAATAGGATGGAAACAAAAGAAATCCCCACTGCTTGCTTAAGCCTATTAATCCAATTAATACTCCAAGAAAAATAAATTTTTTTATATCAGCTTTTTTTTCAGAAATTAAAAAGTTGTATACTATCAACAAACATAAAGCTTGAAAAAAGATAATATATGGTTCACCACGAATCATTAAAAAAGTTCTGTAGTTTATTGTCAGTAATAGGACTAATAATAAAAAATGAGCGATATTTATATCTTTATACATTTTTTTGATAATTTTTGAATAAATAAATAGAGATCCAAAGAACATTAAAGTTTGAATTATTTGAGTGATTAACCCAAGAGAAGGCCTGCAGTCCTCTACAAAATTATTGCTTTCAATAATATTTCTACAAAAAACAATAACAAAAGATGGAACAAAATACGGTAAAGGAGGTGAAAAAAATTCTTTCGAGTCTTTAATGCTTGGAAGATTTATACTGTCTGGCAAATACATAGCAAAGTAATCTATGTAATAATAGTGCTCTCTTGCATCATATCCATACAATGGATCATAAACATAAATGTTATAACCAAAAATTACTAAAGTTGTAAATATTAAGAAGTACAGCAATTTTTTACTATTGATGAAATCATAAATATTCAGATTAAGCATTTTATTATTTTTTTAAAGATCCATCCATGGGGGATTTCCTGTCTCCCAATATTTATTTAGTTGTAAAAATTCTCGATAAGTGTCCATTGGTTCAAAGTAGCCATCGTGAGTAAATGCAACTAGTTCTGAGTCTTTTGACAGATTTATCAGTGGAGAAGTTTCAAGTGTAGAATCCTCATCTAAATAATTAAGAATTTCCTTCTTGAATACCATAAATCCAATATTTACAAATCCATCAAGCTTGGGCTTCTCGATAAATTTTTTGACTATATTATTATTATCAAAATCAACCAAACCAAATCTTGATATTGGATTTGTGACAGTTATTGTTCCAATTTTATTGTGTGAATTATGAAATTTTATTAATTCATTGATATTAACATTTGCAAGCCCATCACCATATGTAACTATAAATATATCATCTAAATTATCTTTTAATTTAAAAACCCTTCCACCAGTATTTGTTTCATCTCCAGTAAATATTGTTTTAACATTATCAAAGTTTTTAAAGTGATTATCAATGATCTCGCCTTTATAACCTGATGCTACCAAATATGAAAAGTCGTTGAAAAACTCAAAAATATTAATTAAATGTTCTAAAACAGGAAGATCTCCCACTTTTACCATTGGTTTAGGAATTGTTTCAGTTAACTCTCTCATCCTTGTACCTTTTCCTCCCGCAAGAAGGACAACTTGATTTACCATATGTTAACTTTAATAAATATATTGAAACTATTTGTTTCTAATTAACAAATAAATATTTCTACCATCAATAGTTTAAAATAAAGTAGGTATTATTTTTATTATTCAAATGTTTAAAAATATTGAAACAAATCAAATAGAATCAATTTACAAAATAAACTTTAGAAAAGATATTCAAGTTCTGCGAGGTATTGCTGTTCTTTCAGTCGTATTATTTCATTTTTCTCCAGGAACTTTCATGAATGGCTACCTAGGTGTTGATATATTTTTTGTAATATCTGGATTTTTAATCTCAAATATTATTTTTTCTGAATTATCTCAGAAAAAATTTAAATTAAAACTTTTTTTTCTTAGAAGAGTAAGGAGAATCATACCAGCATTTCTAATAGCTTTAATATTTGCAAATTTTTTAGCTTTTCTCGTTCAAGATTATGAAAATTTAATGACTACTGGGAGAAATAGTTTTCTAGCCTTGCTTTTTTTATCAAACGTTGGATTTGCTAATATGAGCAATTATTTTGACGGTGATATAGAAGTTAATCTAATTATCAATTTTTGGAGCCTTTCAATAGAAGAACAATTTTATATTGTTTTTCCATTTTTAGCTCTTTTAATTTTTAAATTAAAATATAAAAACAAAATATTTTTACTCATCATTATTGTTTTATTCTCTTTATTTTCTTCTACAAGGATATTTTATGAGTATGTCCCATTACTTAACAAGATATTCTTTAGTTTTGAAAGTTATAGTTTTTATAGCCCAACAGTACGAGTTTGGGAATTTATTATTGGCGTTCTAACAATGTTTTTTAGTTCAAGGTTCAACTTTAAAGGAAAAAATTTTATTACAAATGTAATTTTTCTAGTATTAATCTTGTTTTTATTTTCAAATTTTAAGTTTTACAACTTCCCTTCAATTTATATAGTTTGTTTTTTAACAGCAATTATTTTATTGTTTCAAGTTTCAGAAAATAAAAAATTTAATTTTCAGAATATTTATTTATTAGAAAAATTAGGTTTGATTTCATACTCAGTTTATCTGTTTCATCAACCTATATTTGCTGCGATCAAAACTCATAACATTAACACAACTATGCACAGTAAATTTCATATAGATTTAAATAACAACATTATAATTTTCTTAATTTTTTGCTTTGTAATTTTAATTTCATCAATAAACTACCAACTTGTTGAGAATAAATTCAGAAATGAATATTTTTTCAAGGATAACTACAAGAAATTTTTTAGCGTAACGTTGTTGTCAATTTTTATTTTTCTAATTGCAAATTTTTTTTCAGATGGCTTCATGCTTAGGCACAATGAAAAGAATACGTTTAGCCAAACACCCCAAGAATATACAGTAAAAAAAGGAACAAATTACATCATAGAGAACAACAACAAATGTATAAATAAGGACTTTATAGAGTCTACATGTAAGTTTTCCACGAATAATTCAAATAAAAAAATTTATTTACTTGGTGATTCAAAAATATCATCTTTAACATCTGGTTTCTTACAAACTAAGTATTTAAAAGACTTTACTTTTATTGAATATACAAGACAAGGTTGCGAGCTTAGATTTAAACTTTGTGACTTCTATCCAGGTTCATTGAAATTTAGTGAGCTAAGTAATATTGAAAATTCTATTTTGATTCTTGGTGGAGAATATGAACAAAATGCAATAAAGTCCAAATTAAATTTTAATGATGATATTTTTTACATTGCATCAGAAAATCTTGTAAATGAAAAATTTGATGAGTATTTTCAATCTTTAGATGAAACGATCAAAACATTAAGTGGAAAAGGAAATAAAATAATTTTGTTAAGACCAATTCCAAAACCTAGTGTAAATTTAAGAATGTATCACTTTGTAAACAAAAAATATATTGATCTTGATTATAAATCTTTTAAAGCTTTTAATGAGAAGACGCAACCACTCATAAATAAGCTAGACTATAAAGATCTTTTAATTTTGAATTTAGACAATGTTTTTTGTAATTCAAGTATCTGTAGATTTTATTCAGATGATGAATATTTTTATGTAGATGATGCTCATTTGGGACATTTTGGTGCAATAAAAGTTGCTGATTTTATAATGAACGAAATTTATAAATTTGAAAATTAATTCACTAATTATTTTGTATAAATAATACGTTAACATTGAAATATAAACATGAAGCTCGTAATTTATACTCATATGACTAATCCTGAAGAGAGAATGGATCCATGGAAGGAGGCCTTAAATTGTTACGAGTTTTTTTCAGACGAAATTGTAATTGTTGGAAATGATTGGCCTTACGAATTCAAATGGGATCATATTGGAAAAGTATTTCAAGAAGGCTTTGATAAATCTTTGGGAGATTGGGTAATAAATTTACCTACAGATATGATTTTTCATGAAAATGACATTGATAAATTAAAATCAGAACTGATTAAAAATAGCGATCATCCTGCAGTAGTTTTTCCTAAATTTAAATTTTTCTCATATAAAAAATGTGAATTTAAAACATTTGATACATTAGCAATTAACAAGAAAAACTATCCAAATGTAAAATTTAATGGTGGAGGAGATCTTTGTCTGGCAACATTAGAAGGAAAAATATTAGATCAAACAAATGTACCAATTGTAAATGTTCCATTGTGGAATTACGATACGACCTTTCGAACAAAAGAAGTAATTATGGAAGATAGAGCAAGATTTGCACGAGCATGGTTTAGAGAATTTAAAAATTGGGATGATAGAGGAGGGGAAACACCTAAAGAGGCTTTTGATGAATGGATAAAAATGGTGAAACTAAGACTCCCTAATCATTTAATTAAAAAAGAAATAAACCAACATCCAGTTTTTATTCAAAGTAAATTACAAGATCTCAAAAAGGAACAATTTGGATATGATTGTTTCGGTCTTATCAATGAATATCATCCTAAAATAAAAAATTACATAAATTTTCTGAAAATAAAAATTAAATATCCTATGGTTAAAATCTAAATATGAAAAAATCAATAAAAACTGCTTTGATTGGTTGCGGATATTGGGGAAAAAATTATTTAAGGCTATTAAAGAAACATGATTTTTTTGAACTAACTCACATTGTCGATAAAAATGATCCAAATGTTGATGGAGTGACATATCTTAAGGATATTTCTAAATTAGATACAACAGATGTTGAATGTGCAATAATTTGTACACCTACTTCAACACATTATGAAATATCTAAAGAGTTATTAAATATGAACATAAATTTACTTGTTGAAAAACCTATTGCAACAAGCATAAAAGAAGTTAATGAGCTTTACGATATTTCTGAAAATAAAAATCTTATTTTGATGACAGACTATACATTTTTATATAATTCTGTAATTCAAGAAATAATAAAGATTATTGATAGCAATGAATTAGGAAAGTTACAATATTTACAGTTTGAAAGATCAAACTTAGGACCCATCCGAACAGATGTAAGTGTAGTCTGGGATTTACTTACTCACGATATATCAATTCTTTCTTGCATTGTAAAAGATTTACCAAATAAAATAAATAGTTCGGGACTCTTAAGAGAAGATCAAAAATTTCATGATGTGGTAAATGTATCACTTAATTTTCAGGATATTTTTGTAAATTGTTTTGTAAGCTGGTTACATCCAGAAAAAGTTAGACAAATAAGATTTGTTGGTGACTTAAAGATGATGATTTTTGATGATCTTAATGCCAATGAGCCATTGAGAATATTCGATAAAACAATTTCAAGTATTGATGAAAAAGATTTTGAAAATTCATCTTATTTTAATTTCAAAGTGGGTGATACATTCATTCCTTATATTGAAACTTCCGAACCATTGGCAAACGTACTTTTTGATTTCAAACAAAGAATACTAGGAGAACCTTTTAACAATCTAAATAACAAAGATTTAACAGTACAAGTAACTTCAATTATTGAGGATGTTTTAAAGGACATTAAATAAAAATATGGATTTTGATAAATCGGTAATTCTACAAGAGGCATTACAAATTCGGTATTTTGAGAAAAGGCTTTTAGAAGAATATAAAAAAGGTTCCATTCATGGAACTGTACATACTTGTATTGGTCAAGAAGTATTTCCATGTATATTGTCAAAATATAGCTCAGATTATTATTGGTTTTCAAATCACAGAGGTCATGGACACTATATTGCAAAAACTCGGGATTTTGAAGGTTTAGCATCGGAAATATTACTAAAAGAAGATGCTGTAGCTGCTGGTGTAGGTGGAAGCCAGCATTTGAAAAATAATAAATTTATTTCAAATGGAGTTCAGGGAGGACAAACAGGAATAGCCGTTGGATATAGCTCAGAAATAAATAATAAAGATAAATATAAATCTGTGATGTTTCTTGGTGATGGAACTCTTGGAACAGGACATATATACGAGGCGTTTAATCTTGCTTCACTTTATAATTCAAAAACAATTTTTGTTTTAGAAGATAACAAAGTCGCCCAATCAACTCCAAGTGATAAAACGTTTGGCGGTAATATTGAAAAAATAATACGTGGTTTTGGTATTGAATATTATAAATGTGATGGAAATAATTTTGACTCAATGGTTAATGCAACTAAAGAGGCATTGTCTAAATACAATGTACCATCGTTTATACATCTAGAAACAAACAGGCTTTCATCACACTCAAAAAGTGATGATAATCGTGATGATAACTTAATTAAAAAGCTAGAAGAACAAGATATTTTAAACATCATGATTAAAAGTGGTGAGTTAAGTTATGAATCAGATTACATAAATGAAGTCCGAAATATATTTTCGAAAGTGATTTCAAAACAAGACAATACTTATACAAATTCATCTCAAATAAAGAAAGAAATTGAATTAATAAATAAGCTACCTGAAACTGGAATAAAATTTTCAGAACATATCAATCAATCTTTGGATAATTTTTTAAAAGAAAATAAAAACGCGGTTATCTTAGGTGAGGACATTGAGGATGATCCTTATAACAGTGGCAAAATTTATGGGGGGGCATTTAAAGTAACAAAAGGTTTATCTACCAACTACTCAGAAAGGGTCATTTCAATGCCGATTAGTGAATCAGGATTTACGGGATTTGCAACTGGTATTTCACTTAGACCTCAATTTGTAATTGTTGAAATTATGTTTGCAGATTTTTTATCACAAAATTTTGATCAGATATTCCATCAAATCACAAAAATACCAACAATATATGGTTCAAAGGTTAATTTGCCAATATTGATTAGAGCAGCTGGATTTGCTGGTAACGGATACGGACCAACTCATTCGAGTAGTATGGAAAATATATATTATGGACTACCAAATCTAGATATACATATTCCAAATTTGTATTTTGATTATTCAAATATTCTTGAATCATTTAAAAATTCAAAATCTCCAACTTTAGTAATTGAACCTAAGTCTTTATATACAAAAAAAATGAATGAAAAAATTTATGGAGAATATTTAATCGAAAATAAAGGATTTTCAACAATAATTAGACCAAATAAAAGAAAACCTCAAGCCACAATATTTGCATATGGACCTGAATTAGACTTTTCTATTCAACAACTAGAATATTTAGCTACCGAACATGAAATCTATGTAAATGTTTTTTCACCTGTCAGAATAAGTAATCCCGAAACAAAAGAATTTAAAAAGCTTCTTCATGAGTCAGAATATAAACTAATCAATATTAATCAATCTATACTTAATTCTAATATCGGAAATCATTGGCTTGCTGAAGTATTAAAAGATCAAAAAGTAAATTACTATAATTCAAATAGTATATACGATTGGATTCCAACTGGAAGAAGCGAGAAAAGTGTTCTAATAAACAGGGATCAGTTTGTTGATTTATTAACGGGAAAAAATGAGTAAAAAAAATATCTTTATCGAAAGAAATTCTCCATCGGATGATGAGTTTTTTATTCATAAAATATTTGTTGAAAATGGTGAATATATCCAGAAAGATACTTTAATTGCAGAGGTTGAGGGTGCAAAAGCTATATTTGAAATATTTTCAGACCAGGAGGGCTATTTTTATACAAATTATAAACCTGGTGACTATATTGATATTGAGTCATCTTTTGCTCTAATTTCTGATGTAGAAATTAAACATGAGCAGGAAAATAATTCACTTAACACACAGTCAACAGAATTGAGTTTAAATTTATCTAAACCAGCTGAAAAATATATTGCAGATAATAATATCGACATTAAAAGCTTAACAAACCTTCTTAGTGATATCGACTTGATTACAATTGAAGACATTAAGCAGGTATCTAAAAAAAATCACAAATCTGAACGATTTGAGATAGAAATAAAGAAAGAAAATTTAGAATCATGGGGACAACTTAATAAAAAAGAAGGGAAAAAACCATTATTTCTCATAGGTGGAGGTTATGGAGCTTATCAAATTTTAGACATAATAGTTTTGTCCAAAAAATTTTATTTAGAAGGGTACTTTGATGATAGCGAAGATACAAAACTTCAATTATTAGGCATAAAAAGACTTGGTAATGCTCATGAAGAAAACATACTTAAATCTCTTGAAGGATATGAAGAAAAAAATATTTCTATTGCGGTTTCAAACAACACTCAAATTAGAAAAAAGTTTGATTCATTACAAGATAATGGAATAAATCTACCAAAATTAATTCATCCTTCCGCAGTTATTGGAACAAACGTAAAGATTGGGAATGGAACCACTATTTTTGGAGGGGTTCATATTGGAGCAGATACCGAAATTGGAGAATTGTCATTTATTAGTTCAAATTCAACAATTGAACATCATAATCTAATTGGTAAAGGTTTTTGTTGTGGTCCAGGTTTTTCAACTTCAGGAATAGTTCAAATTGGTGACTTTGTAAGAACTGGAATTAATGTTGGAGTTGAACCATTTTTAAAAATTGGAAATGAGGTAGTTATAGCTAGTGGAGTTATAATTACAAAAAATATAGAAGACAAAACAATTGTAAAGTTAAATAAATAATCGTTTATAAAGAGAAATAAAAAGCCCAATCTAAGTTTAAACTAGGCAAATGATCAACTTTTATTCAAGTATAAATAAAGATTTAAATCAAAAAACAACAAAGTTAATACAGGTACTACTTTTCAGTGTTGTTAATGTTTTAATTTTTAATTTAATCTTTAGTAATGCAAATACTATGAATTCTTTTGAAGATGAAATAATTTCTTTAGCGTCACATTACAATTTCTTCACATCATTAAATTTTGATGCTGAGCCTCTAATTCCATATAATTTTGGAGTTGGATTAACTTCAGGCCCATTATCCGCAATCGGAGGCGTTCTTGGTTGGGGTCTTACTAAAAATTTTGTAGTAGCAAGAATTTCAAATTTTTATTATGTTTGTCTACTACAAATTATATTTTCAATATTTATTGCAAAAGAATACAAACTAGAATTTAAAAATTTAGTGATATTTTCCACTATACAAATTACTTTAGTTCCATGGTGGTTCGGATCGTTGTATAGTATCGGTGAAGTTGCATCTACAATTATTTTTTTTAATAGTCTTTTACTTTTTCACAAATATAGAAATATATCCATGTTTCTCATAGGTTCGAGCATCATTTTAGGAAAGTTTATATTAATTGTCCCTTTTATTTCTTTTTATGGAAGCTATCTAGTTATCTCATTATTGAAAAATACTAAAATTGTTATTTTTTTTAAAGATTTTTTCTACTTTTTAATTCCATTTATTTGCTGGTATCTCTTGATAATCCTAAAGACAGGTTTTGACTATTTTATGAAATACATTGTAGATTTTGCACTATTTATTTATGTATATCAAGATTCAGGATTTGAAAGTGCAAGAAATATTTCATTTGATTTAATAATTCAGCAAATTAGAGACTCTGAAGTCTCAGATTGGTCTACAGCATCACTAATAAGAATTTTTATAGTTCCTTTAATTTCATGTTTGATCATTTATCGAAATAAGAGTGAGGTTTTTGAAAAGCTTGGACTTCATGTACTTCCAATTATATTTTCAATACTAAGTACGTACACATGGTTTTGGATTTTGAGTACAACAAAATACATTAGACATACAAAACATTTTACAATTATTATTATTTTCTTCTTATTTTTATGTTTGTTTAAAAATCTTTTGAAATCCAACTTGGACAAGTTAATTGTAGTTTCAATAATATCACTTTTTTTTGGAGATTTAATTTTTATAGTTTTAGTTAATTTTCTAATTTACTTTTTATATTTCCTAAAGTTAGACAATAGGATAAAAAATTTAATTATGAATTTATTATTTTCATCTTTTTTATTAGTAAATCTAATTATCAATATAAATGAAACAAATTCTAAGTCACTGGTTGATTTGGATATATCAAGTTGTGTAGATGGACTAACCTCGGAGAAATGTTTTAGCGAATACTTGTATTATGATATTCATACAGGTAATAAGAAATAGATATAATGACAAATTTTGACTATGAAAACATACCAATTGGATATTACGATGATGTTCTTCAAAAAGGACTTGATAGTGGAAAAGGGCTACAAGCAAATTGGCATAATAAAAAATTTATCTCAGTATATGAGCTTATTAAAAATCGAAAAAAACATTTAGATTTCGGTTGTGGTCCGGGAACTTTTATTGGAAATTACTCAAAAATAAAATCAGTTGGTGTTGATATTTCAAAAGTTCAGATTGATTTTGCAGATAAAAAATATGGTGACAAATTTAATTTTTACAACTCTATAGAACATGAAAAAGGATTTAATGAACAAAATTTTGATGTAATAACTATGATCGAACTAGTCGAGCACTTGACTGATTCAGAAATTTTAAAACTATTAGATGATTTATATAACTTACTTGAAAAAGATGGAATTTTAGTGTTAACAACACCAAATTTTCGAAGCACCTATGCTCTAATTGAAATTGCAGTAAATATTTTTGGAAAAGTTAGCTACAAAGACCAACATATCAACAAATTTAGTAAGGTGAGGCTGGGTGAATTACTCAATCAAAGTAAGTTTAAAGAAGTAAAAATATCTAAGATATTAAATTATGGTATTTTCTTTTCTTTTTTAAACATTAGATTTGCATTAAGAGTAAATAATTTTTTTGAAAAACTATTTTTAAACAAATTTGGGTTTTTATTAATTGTCCAATTAAAAAAATAAAAAACTAATAAGATATCAGTAGACCATTCTTATGAACAAAACTTTAATCATAATTCCAACCTATAACGAATCTCAAAATATTGAGAAGCTAATTAATGAATTAAGAATTATTGAAAGTGATATTTTAATTGTTGATGACAGTTCTCCTGACAACACTTCAGATATTGTCAAAAAAGATAAAGAATTTAATAATTCTATTTTTGTGATAGATAGGCCAAACAAACTTGGTTTAGGTTCTGCTTATAGAGAAGGATTTAGTTGGGCTATTAAAAACAATTATAGTTACATTGCTCAGATGGATGCAGATTTTTCTCATAGGGTAGTAGATTTAATTAAATTACTTGAACATAAAAAAGATTTTGGTTTGACGCTAGGAAGTAGATATATATCAGGGGGTGAAACTGATGGTTGGAATAAAAGAAGAAAAATTCTTTCAAAATATGCAAATATAGTATCAACTTTTGTAACATCATCACATATAAAAGACATGACTAGTGGATTTAGAGTATATTCAAAAAACGCACTTATTGAAATAGATTATATGAGTACAAAAACAGACGGTTATTCATTTCAAATAGAAATGCTGGTAAGAGCTTTAGACAAAAAAATTGACATCATAGAAGTTCCAATTATTTTTGACGATAGAAAAGATGGTGATTCTAAGTTTGATTCAAATATCGTAATTGAAGCAATAATTACACTTTTTAGATTATTGGTAAGGAAAAAAAATAATTAATTATTTATGCGCAGAACTGTAAAAGATTTACATCTTGTCTGATCAAAACTGTAAGTTTGTTTAATTGGAACATAAAATTCTTCAAAAACACTTTCCATGTTATCTGGCCATGGCTCTTCATTAATTTGTGATACTTCTTCAAAGCTAAGATCAGAAATTAGTCTTGGGACTCTATAGGACTGCAACAGAATATATGTATTTTCTTCTGTAGATTTTTTTAAATCTTCAAATATCATTTCATTGTAATATTCTCTTCTATTACCCACGTACCCAACCTCATACCAATCTAAATATAGTGGGTTATTTAATTCATAAAGATAGTACAAAACTGGATTGTCTGGAAATATTGAAACATTTTTTGAACCAATTTTATCTAGACATTTATCGACATCATCTAAATATTGAAATGTATTTTTATCTACGTAAATAGAACCATATACTTCATTAATTTCATTTAAGTTGTATGATAAATCAACACTTGATCTGATCACAGATCTCCCCGGATTACTTTTCCAAATATAATCTCCTCTAAAATTAAGAAGCTCAATGACATTTGACATTGAAATTAATACAAACAATATACCAAAAACATATTTAAAGTTTTTTATATTAATTTTTTCATATAAAAATAAAAAAATAAGAACTATTAGTGTTCCATTTAGCCAAAGACCATAAACCCAACTCATTGACATCATGGCCCCAACTTCTAAAATGTAGCATGCAAATAAAGCATGGAAAAGATCTGGTAAATCTTTATAAAATTTTATGAACATAAAAAATATTAAAAACAAATTAATCAGATTCAAAGAAGGACTGTATCCCCAGCCATCGTAATTTAAAAACCCGATAAAAGTTAGATATAAAATACAGTTTAAATAAAGTAAATATGATTTTATTTTTTGATTTTTAATGGGTATAAAAACTGAACCAATAATAATCAACACTATTGGAATAATTTCTTTTTCATAAAAACCTAGTCTATGAAACCAGATATTCCAGTAATACCAATTAATTGGACTCAGTAACGTTTCTTGATATAAATTATTAAATCCTCCAGAAAAATATGTTACAGAGATGTACACAAAAGATGGTAAAGATGAAATGAGAGCTTCTTTTATAAAATTATAAAATTTAAATCCTTGAATGTTCCTATATACGATATAAGCCCCAACGCTCAATACAAAAGGAGTTTTAAAAAGTGGCGCAAAGCCCATAACTACTAATCCGGCAATTTTATTTTTCTTTAATAATAAAATTCCGAAAGAAATTATAAAAATAGCATCAATTGTTGGCCATATAAAAAAGTCATACCAATGTATGTTTAAGTAAGTTGCACCAAGCCATAAAGGAATTTTAAAGTAATTAGATTTAGACCTAAATAAATTCGTAAGACTTAAAACGTTGTATGTGTATAAATGGACCATCAAAATTGAAATTATTCTAAGTATTGCAAGCTTATATTTTGGTATCAATAATGCATATATGTGCAGGTACATTGATCCCATGAAGCTTTGATAGCTAAAATCAACATGTGGAATTTGCTTAAAAAATAATCTTTGCGTTAACCCAAGAGTCCTAGATTCATCTGTTGGAAAAAAACCATACTTTACTTCAAAGTTCCATAAAAAAATTACGCTAAAAATAGTAATTAAAAGATAAATACTTAAATTTTTTTGACGAACATTCACTATAAAATTATATATTAAAAATTAATTGAGATTTTAAAATTATAAAATTTAATATCCTATTTCTTTAATAATTTCATAAAACTCAATTGATGGTCTATTCACAACACTCAATTTTTCATTTATATTTGAATTAATCAATGATGATGTTGCTGCTACTGACTTATTTATTGAATTTTTTTTTGTTATATATAAAAATGAATCTAGATCGTATCTATTTACAAATGAATTCCTCCAAACAACACTTTTTTTTCGCAAAACAAAACTCTCAAATTCAGCAGAGAGGCTATCAGTAATAAATAGCAATGAGTTTTTTAACATAGTGATAAATTTTTCATGTTCAATAAGTCCATGAATTTCTATTTTGTTTTTTACTTTGTTAATTAAATTGTATTTTAAAAGTTTTGATTTAGTTGAGGGATGCATAATCCAAATGAATTTTGAATCTGAATGATATTTTTGTAACTCAATTAAATACTCTACAAATTTTTTTAAATTTTTTTTTGAAAATATATTTTCACTTCTATGCATTAAGATAATAATTTCGTTTGTTGATTTAAGAGTATTTATACTTGATACATTTAAATTGTCATACGCAGTATTAATTGTTGTCGTATAAAGATTTTTGGATCTAAAGTGTTTATTTAAATTTTGAAATGATTCAGATCCGTCTGCTACTAAGTAATCAGATGTTGTGCTTACCAATTTTCTTATTATTTCTTCAGGAAAGGGTTTAAAAAACTTTCCAGATCTGAGGCCAGCTTCAAGATGAAGTTTTTTAACTTTATGTCTTATTCCAAATATTGCACCTAATAATGCAGATAATGTATCACCATGATTTATAATTAATGAATTTTCTTCTGGTTTAAGAGTTTTATTTGTGATTATTTTGATAAATGAGAAAACAAACCACTTTATATTTTTGAAAATATTGTCTAAAACCTCGCTGTTTTCTAAAAAATCTAGAATTTTTATATTTTGATTTACTTCTGTCATAAATTTATCTAGAAAATCTTTATGTTGATTAGTTAACAGGATCACCACATCACTTTTATCTGAAATGTAGTTGATTACGGGCTTACATTTTATAAATTGTGCTTTTGTACCAATAACAAAATATATTGTATTCATTAAATTATTCCTAACTTAAGAAATTATATATCATCTAATAATTTCTTATTCATTAGTATTGAATATAAGAATATGTCAAAAGCAAATTACTTACTAATAGGCTATGGATACTGGGGACCAAATGTAGCCAGAAATATTAATAAATCAAAAATTTCAAATTTAAAAGCTGTTATAGATGTTGATAAAAAGTCAATTAAAAAAGCAAAAAATGATAAAGTTTCAGAATCTTATTTTGACAGTATTGAAAGATTAAATACTGAAATAATGAAAGATATAGACGTTATTGTTGTAACTACTCCACCTAGTTCACATTTCAAAATTATTAATACATTATCTAAATATAGAAAAACTTTTTTAATAGCAAAACCATTATGTACTAACGCAACGGAAGTTGTAAAAATCGAAAAGTTGATAAAAAAATATAATCTAGAAATATTTACAGATGAGACATTTGTTTATTCAAATAAAGTAAAAGCTATCAAAAAAACTATCAATTCAGATAATTTTGGAAAATTGCAATATATTTCCTCTATTAGATCAAATCTTGGATTAATTCAAAAAGACCAAAATGTTATTTGGGATTTAGCACCCCATGATTTATCTATCATTAGTTTTGTAACATCATATTATCCATTATCTGGAAAGGCAATTTCAACAAACTCTCTAAGTGATATAAATTCAACTGATAATATTTCATATGTTGAATTTAAATATAAAAATAATTTAAAACTATTTTTAAATGTGAGCTGGGTATCCCCAGAAAAAATAAGATACATGGTTTTTTGTGGAACTAAACAAACTTTGGTTTATGATGATAACAAAAAATACAACAGCATTACTTTGTATAATCAAGAAATTTCACACAAAAATAATTTATACGATTACGTACGTGATCAAGGTACAAAAGTAAAATATCAACTTAACGAACCTCTTTTTGATGAAATTCATAAATTATCTTTTTACATAATAAATAAAACAAATAAACCATTTACTACTTTTGAAAATTCTAAAAAAAATATACTAGCTCTCGCAAATCTAAAATATGTTTAGTCAAGCATTTTATCTAGTAAAGTATTTTCGGTCTTCTAGCTGATCGAAATCTGCTTTTGTATAAAGAGAAGCATTTTCATTATTTTGTATTTTTGGTTTTAACGTACTTAACAAAAATAAATTTTTGTTTAAAAGCTCTTTACCAGTTTCAATACAAAGAGAGTAAACATCAGAAACCTCCATATTTTGATTTATTGGAAATGTCTCTTGGTCTAAAATATCACCGGTATCAATACCTTTGTCAATTATATGAAGTGTTACCCCATGTGATATCTCATTGTTTTTCAAAGCCCAATTAATTGGGTTTACACCTCTGTATTTAGGCAGTGGAGAATTATGAATATTGCATAATCTCTCAAACTTTTTAATAAGTTCAGTTTTAAATATCTTATCAAAATAAACAGAGAGCCCTAATGAATCAGATGATATTTCAAGATTTTTAATCAGATTGTAGTCAATAATTTCTATACTATTTTTTTCAGACCATGAAATTAATGATTCTGTCCATGTAGGCTCTGGTATCACTGGTATTATTTTTAGACTTTCTTTCTTGAATTTAGAGAGATACAGCTCTGCACAATGAATTGCTAACTCACCCTTTCCAAATAAGTAAAAGTTTTTCATTATGTAATTTTTATTAAGGAATTAATTTTGTTAAAAGAGACAGATATTCTTCAGGAGTACCGCAATCAAAGTATTCGCCATCAATATTTTTATATGTTATATCTTGATCTTTTTCAATTGCATTTTTAAGGGCATACCCGACATGAGGATCTTTACTATCAATATATTCTTCGAGTTTTCTTGAAAATGTGAAACATCCCCATGAATATTCGTAGTCACAATCTTGGGATTTATCTTTTATATCTGTTATATATTTTGAACCCTGTTGGACCTGACCGAGTTTCCCTTTTTGCTCATTTCTAATTTTCCAGCAAGCAACATCTGCTATGTCAGGTGATGAATCAAGTACTTTATACGGTTTATCACCATAAAAAAAAGTATCTGGCATTATCAAAAAAAAATTTTCGGAATTAGATACATTTATAACTTTATTAACTGTTTCAGACATAGTATCAGTAATAGTTGGAAAAATAATTATATCTTCGTCTGTAAATCCTAATGAATCCAAGAGCTGAATAATTTCTGGTCTGGTAGGAATCCAAATTTTATCACATATTTTTTTAAGGTTTTTTATATGTATTTCCAGTAAAGATTCGTAATGCTTCGAAGATGGAAGTAGAAATTTTGGTATTCCTTTCATTCTCAAAGCAAAGCCTGCCGCAGGTATAATAGCATCCATAATTATCTATAAAATATTTCAAATTTCATTTGTAAAATACAATAATAACCTTTAAATATTAAGTATCATCTGATTGTGAAAAATTACTATAAAAATATAAATTTTGAAAAATTTTATTTGATAATAATTATCTCTTTATCGGCAAACCTTTTTTCATTAAATTTTAGTTCAGGAGAAACTATGTATCTTGGAAGGATTATGAAATCTCAAAGCAGTTTTTCTGCGTATATAGGGGATAGTCATCTTGTTTTGTTTAACTTTTTGGCAAAATCTATATACGAAATTGGATTTAATTTAAAGCTAGTTTTAAATTTAATCGCATGCTTATGGATGTTATTTTTAATTCTTAGACTTAAAGAAATTTTTAGTCTCGATGTCATACAAACACTTATATTTACTTTATTATTTTTAAATTTTCAAAGTTTTTTTGGAGCGGAGTTTTATTTTGGATCAATAGAAGGGAAAGTATTTTCATATCTTTCTTTATTTACAGCATTTTTATATGCATTCCAGTCAAATATAGTTACCTCATTTTTTTTCTATGTTCTAAGCTTTTATTTTCACGCTTCTGTAGCAATAGCTAGCTTCCCAGTTCTAATATTTATTTTATTGATTGAATATAAATTAAAATTGATATTTAAAATAGGTTCAATATTTTTTTTGTTAGCCCTTCCAAATTTATATTATCTAATTATTTCAAATTTTGATACAGACTTGTCAAAGTACAAGCAAAATGAAATGTTGGAATTTTTAATAGCTGAACGACTACCTCATCATTTATATCCATTTTCAGAACAAGCAAATAATTTTTTTAGTATTAATCAAGAATGGGTTCCTGGTTTTGTATTTATGTTTTTATTAACTTTGTTAAATTTATTAATTTTAGTTTTTTATAAATCCACTAATTTAGACGCTAACAATTTAAGCAAAGTAATGGCATCATCATTGTTAATTTTTTGGCTCTATGTTTTAATTGTTTGGCTTTTTCCAATTAGTAAATTTGTAATTGCATATCCATTCAGAGTTACTACATCAATATTATTTTTTACATATTTGTATTTTTGTTTGATTAAAAAAGAGTTAAGAATCAAATATCAAGAATTTTTTGAAAAGATAGGAATCGTTTTTTTAATTTTATTAACAGTTAATCTATCATATACAAACTATCAAAGCCAAAACATTTCAAACAATAACAATCTACTATTAGAAAGCAAAATAATTAGTATATCCCCAGAAATAATATTTTTACCTAATTATGATTTAGATTCGAAAAATTCATACTTAAATTCCTTAGAAATAAACACAAATATCCCTATTTATGCAACATATAAATTTAATACTTTTTTTATAAAAGACATAAAGGACTGGAAAGAAAGATTAAACAATCTACAAAATTTTTATTTTGAAAATTGTGACATATTTGAAGATTTTGAAGACTATCTTTTTATAGATTATAAATCACAAAATATCTGTGGTAATTTAATTGGAGAGTATGGAGAATATTTTTTATATGAAAAAACTAATTAACTTTTTTATCAACTTTGAAAATTAAAAATTCAAATAATGAAGCTAATTTAACAAACAAAAATGAATAACTTGGAATATAATAATTCCCTCCTTTAGATTTAGAAGTTACCTTTTTTGTAATTTTTTTTGAGGAAGTTTTTATTAAAACTGATTTTCTATTTTGATTTAAATTTGAATCTATGAAAGCTGGGTTCCATATAAATAATTTATTTTTAAGCTTTTCATTAAGAAAAACTTCTATATTTAACGCTTTAGAAAGTATATATTTTGAAATCGAATAAGAGCCAGCGCTAGGTCTAAAAAACCCTGATAAAACACTTGAAACAATGTGTATTTCGTGAAAGTTTTTTAAATCTTTAATTCTTTGAAAAAGAAATAAATTATCATATGCATTAATTTCTATGTGATTTTGAAGGTTTTTTAGAAGATCTTGATGCCTATTTTCTTCATTTAATACTCCAAAACTTAAAATATATATATTTTTTTTATCATCATCAACAATACTTTCAATTCTATTTATTGAATCTTTGTAGCTTTCTACTTGAAAAATATTCTCATCTGTTGAGTTTTTATTTCTCACAAATTTAATTACTTCAACATTCTCGTAGCGTAATTTAATACCATTGAGAACGGCATCTCCAATAAGTGAATTTCCTCCTAAAAGAAATACTCTATACTTTGTCTTCATATATTTTGTTCATCCATTTATCCATAAGTATTTCATTTAGGACCATAATAACTGCTTGAGGGTTTCCCCAGGGAGCAATTGGTAAAAGAGATCCATCACAAATCTTTATTCTCATATCAGTATTAAGTGCACCATTCTGATCTAGATCTTTATTTGAATTAATGGGTAGTGATCCAAAAATATGTACAGTAGAAACAGGTGATAAACCTTGATTAGGCCAAACATTCTTGGCACCACCTAGTTTCAGTGTTTCTTTGAGCAACTCATAACCTTTTTTTATATTTTCTTTATCAAAATTACTTATCTTAATAAATGGAATGGGCCTTCCTAATAAGAAATAAATTCTTCCTTCTGATTCTTGCAGCACGGTACTACTAAAATATGATACAAGTTGATCAGAAGGTAAATTTGAGTTAAAAGAGCCAAGTGAGGCTAAAGTTGCTTTTAAATAGGGAGGTGTTGACACAGAGTATCCAAATTTATAGTTGTAATCATTTGTCCAAGATTGGTAGGGAGGAAAAAGGTCTCCGCTATTAACTTTTAACCCATAGTCAACAACGCATCTAGTCATCGGGTGTAGGTTAAATTTTATTTTATCCTTAAGCAATGAAGATTTTTTAAGAATAGATGGAGTGGAAACTGTACCTGAAGAGAGAACAACCTTTTTTGCATAAAGGAAATTAATCTGGTTATTTTTTTCTACTTTCAAAGAAATTTTACTCTTATCTTTATTATCAATTTTTATTACTTTAGTATCTGTGAGTCTTTTTAACCCAAGATCTCTTGCTTCCTGTAAATAAGTTTTTATCATACCTTGATGTGATTCTGGATTATATGTTCTCCATCTTGGAATTTCTTGATAAATTAAATTATTTAGTTTTGAGCCCTCAATTAAACTTGAAACTAATTTTTTAGAGTATTCAGGTGGTTGAAATTGTACATTTAATTTTTTCTCTACATACTTTTCTTTTTCATCCCATAAATCTTTTTCTATTTTTGCTAACTCAAGAAATTTTTCCTTGTAATGTCCAGTAAGTTTAAAATATAAACCACTATTTACTTCGCTTCCGCCACCATAAGTTGAGCCTTCTGCATAAATTATTGGAATGTTACCATAACAAAAGTTGAGCCCTTCATTATTAAATTGAAGCTTTGTTTGTGACAAAGAATGATGTTCAATACTTCCATCAACATAGTTTTTCCCTTTTTCAATAATAAGAACATTTTCACCTTTTTTTAGTAATTTAAGAGCAGCTATTGAACCGCCAGGACCACTGCCAACAACTATTGTATCGTAAATAATATCTGGTAAAATTTCTACATTATCATCTTCAATCTTGGCATTTTTAAAATTAAATTCTGACTCAAATACAAGAATTGTATTACCTGCAATAAATTTAAATAAGATATTGTTTGAATAAGTTTCTTTCTTTAAAAATTTACTTGTGAATAAATATACGTATAAATAAAGATAAATGAAAATTTTAATTGGCCCAGTTCTATCAATTCTGGTCTTTAATTGCTCGCATTTATTAATATCAAACTCATATCCAAGCTTCTTAATTATCGGACGAAATAATTTAAAGCTACTGTTTAAGTTATTTTTCATTTTAAATTTTAAAGAATTTTCTTGCATTGTTAAAGAATGCATCATTAGATGTATATTTATATTTGAAGCCATTTGGAACCCATTGATTATCAAAGTAAAAATCATTTGGAAAAGCACCAAAATGCCAGGATGTAAATTTTGTAATTTTTAAGAATATTAAAATTTTTCCAATATATTGGAAAAATTTTGTATTTACATTTATTACAATTATGCGTTTTTTTATTTTCTGAGAAAGGGATTTTAAAAGGTAATTTAAGGGTTCAGGAGTAGGACCAGCAGCTGGCCAAACTCCCGATAACTTACTTTTGACAATGTGAACAATTAAATTACTTAAGTCTCTAACTTCTACAAATTGAATTATCTGCCTACCATTATTTGGAATCGGCAAAGGTATTCTCATTTTTATAAGTTTAAAAAATATATCAAATATTCCAGAGCGCTCATCTCCAAGAATTGTTCGAGGTCTTATTATCGCATAAGATTCTTTATTTAAATTTTCCATAATATAGTCCTCAGAATTAACTTTAGATTTTCCATATATATCTAAAGGATTGCGCAAAGTATTTTTGTTTATTGGAAGAGACAAAGGTTTTCCATAAACCGCGCTTGAACTTACATAAACTAAAAAGATATTATCTTTTTTTTCTAAGTTTTTAACCAATTTTTTTGTTGTGGAAAAATTTTTATCCCAAATTTCTTTTTCATTATTTTTGTATGGCAAAACTGATGCGGCATGAACAATTAAATCAAACTCGTTTAATAAATTTGAATTATTTAAAAAGTTTTTCAAATCAGCTTTCACATATTCAACCTCATCAAACTTTTTTACTGGTTCGTTTATATCTAATGCAGTAACCATAAAATTATTAAAAATTAAATCTTTTGTTAATTGTGAGCCTAGAAACCCCGATGAGCCAGTAAGCAAAACTTTCTTATTCATATACCTAAACCAGTCTATTTACAATTTAAAGTCAAAATTGTAATTTAATTTTTTTTTTATATTTAATATGTTGTAAGTGAATAATAATAAACCAAAATTAGAAGTGATAGTTCCATTTTTTAATGATTTTGAAAATTTTACAGAATTTAATGAAATACTTGATTCTATAAATACTGAAGACATTAAGTTTTTATTTTTAGATAATGGTTCATACGAAAACAATATAAAAGATTATTTTTCAGACAAAAGTTATGAAAATAGAAAACTTATTTCAAGTGATAAGAATTTAGGGTACGGGGGCGGTATTATTTATGCACAAAACTTTATTAATTCTGATTTCATTGCTTGGATGCCAGGTAACCTAAAAATAAACCCTCAAGATAGCGTGGCATTTTTTATGAATGCCTATCATTTACTTTCAGAGAATACGTTAATCAAAGCAAAAAGAATTAATCGCCAGATCTTAGATCTAATTAAAACTAAATTATTTGGAATTTTAAGTACTTTATATTTTAGGGCAAACTTGAATGATTCTGGTGGTACCCCTTCTATAGTTCATAAATCTTTTTTTAATAATTGTGATGATTATCCAACAGATTTTTCTTTTGATGTTTTTGTTTACTACTTCTATAGAAAAAGAAAAAAAACAATAATTAGACCAAAAATTAAGTACACAAAGAGATTTGCTGGTAGCTCTCATTGGCAAAAAGGTATTGCTTCAGAAATTAAATTAACTTTTGAAATTTTTAATTATAAAAAAATTTGGAACAAGATTATCAAATATCCGTAGATTTATTCCTCTTGGTAAAGCTCTTCTTGATATTCTCCATCAACATTTACATCCCAAGGGTCAAAACTACCTTCTCCAATCAATGTTCTTGCAGCATATAAACCTGTAGCCATTGCATGGTCCTGATTATTGTATTTAAACATACCTGATCTTCCTATAGCCGTAATCTTAGAAAGACTTGAAAGCCATTCTTTGATAACACTAATTTGATCCTGATATCCTGTTTCTATTACTGGATAAGCTTTTGAACTTCTGGTTACGGCCGTGTGGATTACATTAAATTGTTCTTTAAATATACTTCTGAGTTCTGAAAGTGCAAAGTTAATTAAATAATCATTGTTTTCATTCCAAAGCTCTTCATGTTCAAAACAGAAATATTCTATTGTTATTGGACATGTGCCATCTTTACTCATGTGGGTTGAAAAATTTGTAAAATCAGAAATTCTGGCCATTTTTACATCTGGAGAATGTATGTATATCCAATTGTCATCGAATAATTTTTTATCAACAGTTACATGGACACTAATGTGATTTCTATAACTTAACTTATTTGCAGAATCTAAAACTTGTTTTGGTACATCGCTATCAAAAATATCTATAAATTCTAATAAAGGATTACTAAAAAAAATATTTTTTGTTTTTTCTGAAAATATATTTCCTTGATTGTCTGAATATTTGACGGTAAAGAAATCTTCGAAACTTTCTACACTTATTACTTTTTTTTCTTTTGAAACTTTTATGTTTTTATCAGTAATAATTTTTTCAAATTTTTCCCAAAGCATTCCGGCTCCTAGCCTTGGATAATAGAACTTATCAATAAGTGTTTTTGGCCTCTTTTTACTATTTGGAAATAAAGCAAACTTAATTGCAGTAGATAAACTTAAACCTTTAATGCGTTGAGCTGCCCAATCAGAACCTATATTTTTACAGTCTATACCCCATACTTTTTCTGTATAGTTTTTAAAGAAATTATTAAATAATTTCTTTCCAAACCTATCTATAACCCAGTCTTCAAAGTTATTAATTTTTGTTATTTTTAAGTAGCTTTTAATTCTTGCAAATAAATATGAAAATCCGATTAAAACAGATTCAATCATTCCTAGTCCAAAAAGTGCATTAATAGGTGTTAATGGATAATCAAAATAGCTATTTTTAAACAAAATTCTTGTTTTTCTATTTACCTCTACAGCATCTTTATCAAGAATTTCTAAAAATAAATCATAAACCTCTTTATTTTTAGTAAAAAATCTGTGGGGACCAATATCATATCTATAATCTCCAAAAACTTTCGTTTCAGCTAAACCCCCAACCTTGTTTTTTTTCTCTAAAATATGAATTTTTTTATCAGAATTAGAAAGTTCGTAAGCAGCAGTTAAACCAGCAGGCCCTGCTCCAATAATTATTAAATCATACATATTATTTCAATCATAAATAATTGTAACAACCTAGCGTTATTGTTATGCTCAAACCCTTGTGGGCGCTACAGGATTTGAACCTGTGACTTCTTCCTTGTAAGGAATGATTATTTGAATACTAGAAAATACTAGAGAGTATCAATTTAAAATATCAGCAAATGTAAGGCTTGTACTAGGTGGTATCAAAAGATACTAGACAATACCAGACGTTTTTCTACAAAATGTGGGTCAAATGTGGGTCAAGTTCGTATATAT